>ERZ773254.1094-NODE-1094-length-12801-cov-16.662482_pt1 | contig 12801 bp, 8 predicted proteins | sample MGYA00580516_ERZ773254 | MGnify/ENA primary metagenome ERZ773254 (study PRJEB29015, sample SAMEA2738158) | human oral metagenome | biome: human oral; feature: human-associated habitat; material: saliva | place: China | collected 2192 ...
CGGAATTGGCCACGGCCTCGGACGTGGAGGCGGCCGCGCGCATCGCGCTGGAGGCGGCCGAGCGTGCCCTGTCCCGGGCTGCTGCCGAACGCGACCGGTTGAGCGCTCGACGTTCCCAGGTGTCTCGAGAGGTCTCGGATGCGCGCCGCGCCCTGGATCGGATGAGCGCGGAGCTGGCGGATGCGATGAACTCGGCGAACCAGGGCAAGATCGCGGCCGAACAGACGAGGGTGCGCGTCGGGGACCTGCAGCGGCGCGCCCTTGAGGAACTTTCGCTTGAGCCAGAGCAGCTGATCGCCGAGTTCGGGCCGGAGGTGATGGTGCCGGTGCTGCCTCTCGATCCCGACGACGTGGAGAAAGCCGAAGCTGCCAAGCCACGCGCGTACGTGCGCGCCGAGCAGGAACGTGCGCTCGCCACAGCACAGAAGGACCTGGAGAAGCTGGGGCGCGTGAATCCGCTGGCGCTCGAGGAGCACGAGGCGCTGGCGGCACGGCACAAGTTCCTGGTGGATCAGGTGCAGGACCTCAAGGCATCGAAGGCGGATCTGCTGCGTATCGTGCAGGACGTGGACCGCCTGGTTCAGGAGGCTTTCACGGCCGCGTTCGCGGAGACACGCAAACAGTTCGAGCACGTGTTCGGTGTGCTCTTCCCGGGCGGCCAAGGCGACCTAGTGCTCACCGATCCGGAGGATATGCTCTCGACCGGCATCGAGATCGAGGCCCGGCCCGCCGGCAAGAAGGTGAAGCGCCTGTCGCTGCTGTCGGGCGGCGAGCGTTCCCTGGCCGCGATCGCTTTCCTGGTCGCGATCTTTAAGGCGCGCCCGTCTCCGTTCTACGTCATGGACGAGGTCGAGGCCGCCTTGGACGACATGAACCTAACGCGCCTGCTCACCATTTTCAAGGAGCTGCAGGAGACGTCGCAGCTCATTGTTATCACGCACCAGAAGCGAACCATGGAGATAGCGGACGCCCTGTACGGCGTCACGATGCGTGACGGAATCACGAGGGTGGTGTCCCAGCGCTTGGCAGACTAGGTAGGGTCGTCGAGCATCGTTCATATTCTCGGGGTATCGATGCGACATCGCAAAGTAGGAAGAGATGCTCGAGTCAAGAATTGTAACGACGGGGTGATTGGATAGCTTCTGGTGAGCCAAGGAGAAGCTGTTTGCGCAAAGGTGCAGCGGCACGCAGACATTGATGTGCATCAGACTTTGTTTAGCTGCGCCTCTTCTTACGAATTTTATCCTGTTTTGTCTTTGATGGGCGGGTAATTTGTTGTGGCTGATCGCTAATGGGCTTGATATCAGTAATGAACATTAGAGCGCAGAATGCCTCGGGGTGCTTTGTTTTGAGAAGATATAATTTACTATCAAGTTCTCTTTGGGTTTCTATGATTTGTTGGTTGATCCATTCGTTATCTAGGGACTGTCGCTTTGCAAATGCATGTATCTGTTCAAGAAGCTCAATCGTGCTTTGTAGGTGTAGAGAGTTCCAGTATAGTGAGGCGGGATGTTTTCTACTGAACATTGGAATGAGGCGTTGGATAGGATTTTGCTGCTCGATTCCAATGCTTGAAAGGTAGTCTATGTACATTCTCCGTTCAATTGTAATTTTTGTTGAAAATGATGGAGAGTTGAGAATTATTGCGATTGTGAGTATTAATCCGACAGTTAACGCAAGTTCGATAAAAAAATCCTTATACTGTTTATGGTATAGACTAAATATTGTGAATAATCCTATGAGGAGTAAGAATATTGATAATAGCGAGATTATGGCGGATGTGATGATATTGCCAAAAGGTGAGTGATATCTGGCAATCTTTGAATTGATCCAATTTCGTATTAGTATTTCGTTTAGTGGTGAATTTATGGGATGTCTCCTTAGTCCTGTTTCTCCTTTGCTGTCGCTGAGAAGTTTGTGGACTTCATTGTAGTCGTCTTCAGAATTTCTTCGAATTGTATTAATTAGTGTGATGAGTGAAAATATTGCGGTAAATATTGCGGTAAATATTGTGCATGCTGCTATCGTGTAATCGGTTAGGTTTATCTGTTCCATCTGGTTCCTCCTTGCTTGTTGGGTGAATTATGGTCACGTGATTTCAGTTGTCTGCTTGGCCAGCTGATTTATCTTTCTTGTTATTAGTCTAGGGTTTATCTTGTGAGGTGTCAATCATAAGCTGCATTGAATTGCCTGGTTTGTGTGCTGATTGTAATGTCTTATCGGACCGTGAGGTTCTTCCTACTTGGTGGTGTCATAGGGTGTAAGCAATTTCGTGTAGTGATGATGTTTGTGGGAGGCTGGTCATGGGTTGTAGGTGGATGGTTGGTGCCCCGGGATCGCGAGGCGATCATGGCGGGGAAGGAAGCGGGCGTGTTCCAGTCGTGTATAGCTCACTTGATTGGGCGTAGTCCTTCAGCGGTGTGCCGTGAGATCCCCCGCCATGCGGGCCCTGACGGGCAGTTCCGGGCCATGGAAGCTGGCAAAGCCGTCCACGCAGCCAGGCGTCGCCCGAAGAAACGCCTGATGGATTGTGACGAGGTCCTTTGCCGCCGCGTGATTGCCATTTATCCCAAAGGCACACACCGCGCCAGATAAGCGGGCGGCTGCACGCTGAAGCGTGTGGCACGCTGCCCTCCATGGATACTTCCCCCGACGCTCACAGCGCGATCAGCCACGACGCGATCGACACGTGGATTGACGCCCACCCCAAGAAGACGCCCATCGAGCATGGCATGTGCTTGCCCTCGCGCCGGTCGATGCGCAAGAAACCCCAGCAAGCGGGTGCAAACCACCCATCGTTGGGATGCGATTGATCGATTGAATCGCCCCGACATCGCTGATCGGAAAATCCCGGACAACTGGGAAGGAACCCTGACCATCGAAGCCAGTTGATACTTCTGCTTCAACTACCTGAGTTCCTGGCCTGTAAAATTGTTACGCACTTCGTTAGCCTACAGAAGCAGGCCCGCGATGGAGAGGGATATGAATTTACCGGCGTGTATCAGGTCATATATAGGGGTCTGTTGCTGCGCCACGACGGTGGTCTCCCTGCGATTGGCGGACTAGGGGTGTGTGCTCTCAAGCGTCGTTGATAGCCTTAACACATGGCGGAACGACGCAACGCAAGTGGACATGACCAAGCCGAGAGCTGCGACAACGGCATTGACCGGGCGGCTTTTGGTGAGCTGAGGAACCGATGCGATGACGTCAGCGAACCGTGGCTCACACATGCTGATATCTACGACGAGGACGGTGCTGTGGCTGTGTCTGACGAACGAAGCGTGACTGCCCAAGAGGCCTGTGCGACCGGGGTCTATCATCTTGCGGGTGGCTTCGTCGTTACTAATGAAGACCTGGAAGCAGACGCGTCGCGCTTTGAAGTTGGGGAGTGCACTGGTGAATGGAAGGTCCTACGGGAGCATCCGTCTTCGTAGTGCTTCGACAAGCGACGGATGGGAAATGCCCGCTAGATGTCGTGGGCAGAGAATTTAACGACCTGCCTGGTGAGACGTGGTGTGGTCTCCTGAACTGCGCCGACTACAGTGTTGACGCGATTCTGATGTCCCAGTCATCGTGAGGAGTTTTCGGATCAATCGAATCCAAATAGTCGATGACCTGCTGGCGTGCGTCCTTCAGGCGAGTGACCTGCGTCAGTATGTGGTCCCCGTCGTAGAGCTCCCAGCCTCCCTCGTATGCGCCTTCCCAGCGTCGGGCGGTGATGGTCAATATCTTCATCGGCGATCCTCCTCAGACTCAGGACATGTAGTAAGTGGGGTTCACGGTCAGGGTTATAGGACTCGTCGTGTTGTTGGTGCCGGTCCCAGGAGTTGTGGTGTGGACCGGTGAGGTGAGCGTGGCAACATCGTGGCTGAGTGCTGGTATAGGAGCTGGATAGGTTACGAGTTCCCGGATAGGTTATGACGTTCCGGATAGGTTACTAAGCTATCCGGAACTGCGTTTCCTATCCACGAGCGTGTTTTCCTATCCAGAACTTGCACCGTCATAAGCCTGTGCGCTGATTTGCCTGGCCGCGCGGGCTTCGTCGAGGTCGGTGCCTGGCTCATTGACCTTGTCGGTCCCGCGCGGGAACCCGCTGTTCCACACGCTGACCCTCTATCCTGCACGTGGGCAGCCTCGCCGACGCTCAGATGAGCGGGTTTACGTGCGGAAGAGCGGTCCCAAGCTCCAGGTGGCGCGCCCAGGTCTAGGATCCGCCGTGTCGACCGCACCGACAGCGACGAGGCAGGGCGAGGTCCGCCTTGTTACTGAGCAGCATTGCACGAGATCTTCCAGCATGCGGCAGATACTAGGCGGAGTGCAATGCCTCCCTAACCGGTTCAGTGCCTCTCTAACTAGTGCAACCCTGCACGCCTCGTTGGGCGGATACGAGTACGCGGGCAGGGACCCGTCGGTCCCCGCCCGCGCCTCGAAGCCGTGCGTCCCGCCGTTGCGGGAGGCTCGCTGTCAGTCGTTCATGAAATGACGCTCGTCCAGGATCTGTGCGCCAGCGCCCACCAGGGAGGGCAGGTGCTCGTTCGCGTGGTGGCCGCAGAAGTAGAGCTGGCCGCCCGACGGCATGGTCGCACGAACCCAGGCGCGAGCGCCGCAGGCGTCGCAACGATTCGCCGCGCTCAACTGCGGCTCGTCCAGTACGGGGCGTTCAAGAATCTGTGCCTTCATGCTTCCATCACACACCATTGAGCCACCCCCGCGCACCCCTGTTCACCCGGGGCGCAATCTCTGACCACCGTCGACACCATGACACAACGCCTCACGGGCCACGACAACGCAGAAAAAAGCCCGCGAGAATGTCGCGTGCAACGAGCCGCCAAACCGCGCCGATCAGCGCAAAATAGCCCAGGCCTCGTCAAGCGTGGAAAGCCTCCCAGAACCCACGCCACACGCCCAGCGGACCGCAAATGAGCACGTAGCCACCTATGATTCACCTCGTGACTCCTACCGACGCATCCGACTACAACGCACGGCACCTCTCCGTCCTCGAAGGCCTCGAGGCGGTGCGCAAGCGCCCCGGCATGTACATCGGCTCCACCGACCACCGAGGCCTCATGCACTGCCTCTGGGAGATCATCGACAACGCTGTCGATGAGGCTCTGGAAGGATACTGCGACACCATCGATGTGCGCCTCCACCCCGACCACTCTGCCTCCGTCGCCGACAACGGCCGAGGCATCCCCGTCGACATCGTCCCCGGCCAGGGCCTGACCGGCGTCGAGGTCGTCTACACCAAGCTCCACGCCGGCGGTAAGTTCGGCGGCGGCTCCTACGCGGCCTCCGGTGGCCTCCACGGCGTCGGCGCGTCCGTCGTCAACGCTCTCTCGGCGCGCCTCGACGTGCAGGTGGACCGTGGCGGTAAGACCCACGAGATGTGCTTCCGCCGCGGCGAGCCCGGCGAATTCGACGACTCGAAGCAGCGCACCCCCAACTCGCCTTTCGCGCCCTTCACGGACGGTTCCATCCTGAAGACCGTCGGCAAGGTGAAGAAGTCGCAGACCGGCACGCGCGTGCGATTCTGGGCGGACTTCCAGATTTTCCCGGCCACGGCGTCCTTCTCCTGGGAGGACCTGCTGGCGCGCGCCCGCCAGACCGCGTTCCTCGTGCCCGGACTGACCATCAACTGCTACGACGAGCGCGGCGAGGAGGAAGTGCGCGAGAGTTTCCGCTTCGACGGAGGCGTCGTCGACTTCGCGAACTGGCTGGCCTCCGACGGTCCCGTCACCGACACGTGGCACATCACGGGTGAAGGCACCTACAACGAGACCGTGCAGGCCCTCGACTCTAAGACCGGCCACCTGCGCGCCACCCAGGTCGAACGCACCTGCGAGGTCGACATCGCGCTGCGCTGGGGCATCGGATACGACACGGCTGTCCGGTCCTTCGTCAACATCATCGCCACCCCCAAGGGCGGCACCCACGTGGCCGGCTTCGAGCAGGCGGTCCTCAAAACCTTGCGCGCCGCCATCGACAAGAACGCGCGCAAGCTCAAGGTCGGCGCAAAGGACGGGCGCCCCGAAAAGGACGACGTGCAGGCCGGTATGACAGCCGTCATCACTGTGCGCTTCCCCGAGCCTCAATTCGAGGGCCAGACGAAGGAAACGCTGGGCACCCCGCAGATCCGAGCCGTCGTCAACCGCGTCGTCACCGACTGGCTGAAGGACAAGTTCGCCTCCTCCAAGCGCGACGACAAGCAGCAGACGTCCCTCCTCATGGAGAAGGTCGTCGGCGAGATGAAGGCCCGCGTCTCCGCGCGCATCCACAAGGAGATCTCGCGCAAGAAGAACGCGCTGGAAACCTCCTCGCTGCCCGCCAAGCTCGCGGACTGTCGCCTCGAGGACGTGGCCGAGACAGAGCTGTTCATCGTCGAGGGTGACTCCGCCCTGGGCACCGCCAAGGCCGCGCGCAACTCCCAGTACCAGGCCCTCTTCCCGATCCGAGGCAAGATCCTCAACGTGCAGAAGGCCTCGACCGCGGACATGCTGGCCAACGCCGAGTGCGCCAACATCATCCAGGTGATCGGCGCGGGCTCGGGCCGCACCTTCGATCTGTTGCAGGCTCGATACGGCAAGGTCATCCTCATGACCGACGCCGACGTCGACGGCGCGCACATCCGCACCCTGCTGCTGACCCTGTTCTTCCGCTACATGCGCCCCATGGTCGAGGCCGGCCGCATCTACGCTGCCGTCCCGCCCCTGCACCGCATCGAGGTCGCGGGCAAGGGACGTAGGAAGCGTGAATTCATCTACACCTACTCCGAGGATGAGCTGCACCGCAAGCTCGCCGCGCTGCGCCGCTCGGGCCGTACGTGGAAGGAACCGATCCAGCGCTACAAGGGTCTAGGTGAAATGGATGCCGATCAGCTGGCGGAGACCACGATGGATCGCGCCCACCGGTCGCTGCGCCGAATCACCCTGGCCGACGAGGAGGCCCTGCGCCAGGCGGAGGACGTGTTTGAGCTGCTCATGGGTTCGACCGTTGGCCCGCGCAGAGAATTCATTGTCAATGAATCGGCCGGCCTTGATCGCATGCGGATTGACGCGTAATTTCGGGCACAAGCTGTCAACTTTCTGAAAAAGCGTTCATCATGAACACACAAATATCCGAGGTCAGTGTGACTTAAGGCCCGATTACCCGCTAGGATGTTACGCATGACAGGACTTGCGCAGCGACTCACGCCGCCCGTGTCCGTCCCGTACCCGGGCAGTCACCTCGGGTTGCGCTGGCGGCCCATGATTGGCCGTGACGCACCCGCCGTGTACGCGCTGATCTCCCTGATCGAAGACGACGATAACGCTATTCGGCGCACCTCCGTGGAAGACATTGCTGACATGATGGAGGGGGAGAACGGCCGCGATTGGGTGGACACGATTGTCGGCCTTGATGCGAGTCGGAATATTTGCGCGGTCGCATCGGTGCGCGTGCTGCGCGGCATCCATGAGGCAGCGACTGCCATCGTGAGTGCCTATATCCATCCGCATTGGCGAGGCCGTGGCGTGGGTCGAGCTCTTCTGTACTGGCAGGATGGACGTGCTCGCCAGATGCTGGTGGAGATTTTCGGTGCCGAATCGGACGTCCCTGTGTCAATCTCGAACCTGGTGGACGCGCATATGACGGATCGCCGCCGCCTCTACATTGCGGCAGGCTTCTTTGCCAAGCGCATCTACCGTGTCATGTATCGCGACCTGGCGGGCGGCGAAGTAGCCCCTCAGGCGCGCCACGGCTACCGCATCGTGCCGTGGAGCCAGGTTCCGCAGGAGCAGATCCGCGCGATCCACATGGAGGCTTTCCAGCAGGCGTTCCGTTCTCCGCTGCGCGCCCTGTGGTGGGATGACGCGATGAATCACTTCGATCCGCGCTGGTCGTTCGTGGCTGTGGACAGCGAGGGCGAGGTCGTCGGCTATGCGATGACGGGTCGTCCTGCGCAGCGCTGGGTTGCCACCGGTCGACCGGAGGCCTATATCTATCTGCTCGGTGTCGCCGAGGCACACCGCGGTCGTTCGGTGGCTAGTGCCCTCGTGGGCAACGCTGTCGCAGCCGCATCAGCGTCGGGTGCGTCACGCATTGGGCTCGATGTGGATATGTCGAGTCCTGATCGGGCGCATAGTATTTATGAGCATCTTGGTTTCGTCGACGAAGCCGCCGAGGTTTACTACACGATCGATCAGTAGTCCGCTAGGAGTCGAGCATGAGCATTCCTCTCGCGCAGAGAGCCGGTGCCCCTGAGTTCGTTCCCTTCCCGGGCGAGCATCACGGCATCGAGTGGGAGCCGCTGACGGCTTCTCATCATGTCGGCTTGTCGGCGCTTTTTGCGCGCATGGAGGCCCGCGATAATCCGCCGTACCGCACCAGCTCGGACGAGGTAAAGGAGATGCTCTCGTCGGCCTCTCATTGGCGAGGCCTCGTCGGGGTTGCGCGCAGGGGTATCGCCGCGGGTCGCCTCGTTGCCTTTGCGCAGGTGGTCCTGCGATTCCCTGGGCGCGTGGAGTGTGTGTGCGTCGGGGGAGTGGATCCAGACTTTCGGCGTATCGGCCTCGGTAATGCGATTGTCGATTGGCAGGAGGGGACGGCGCGCCAGATGCTCGCCGGTGTTGAGGGCGACGGTCCTGCGCAGATTACCTGCCACGTCGAGGCGGGGCAGGATGATCTTGAAGCGCAGCTGAAGGTGCATGGTTTTCGCTGGGCGCGCACCTACTACGAGTTGCGCGCGACGCTGGAGGACCTGGCTCCGATGCCGGACCTCGGGTCGTACATGAGTATCGAGGCCTGGGATCCCCAGTGGGAAGAACCAGCCTTGCGTGCTGCGAACCGTTTGAATGAGTCGGAGTGGGGTCGCCCCCCGCTCACGCAGGAGCAGTGGATGCAGGGGCGCACCGCTTTTGCACCCGAATGGTCTTTTGTTGCCGTGGATCGCACGGGTGATCGTCCGCGCGTCGCGGGGTTCCTGCTGGCCTCGCGCTACGAGCAGGACTGGGCGGCGCTGGGGTGGCGTGAGGGCTATATCGACCAGTTGGGCGTGTTGTCGGCGTGGCGCGAGACTCACGTTGCGGATGCGCTGATCCTGGCCTCGATGTGGGCGCAGAAGCGCGACGGCATGGATCGCTCGGGCACCGGCGTCGGTTCTGCCAACCACACGGGCGCGCTGGCGGTCTATGACTCTCTGGGCTTTCGCACGGTCGGGCAGACCCGGCTGTATGCGATCGAAGTGTGACAATCGTCCCATATTCTGGAACAGTGTCAAACTAGGACGATTGTGTGTTGTGTTTCACGTTTGCAAGCTTCTTGTGAGGAGTGAGTTTCTGTGAGCACTTTTGCGGGAATCGCTCCCTTAGTCCTAATTGTCTGACCAATTAATTTTTTAGGCTCACAGCGGAGGACCGCGAGCGTCCTCGGTGCCACGCGCGCCCCATCTCCACAGTGCGGAGCCAGCATGACTACGAAGTCGTCAGCACAAAACACATCCATTCCGCCTCTGGTCATTCGAAGCGCCATCGTTGCCTCTCTCGGCGGCCTGCTCTTCGGCTTTGACACGGCGGTCATTTCCGGTGCGGAAGAAAAACTTACCGAGCTGTACGCTCTGTCCTCCTTGGGTGAGGGCATGATCGTCGCCATCGCAACCATCGGTACGATCTGCGGTGCCATCGTCGCCGGTAACCTCGCCGACCGCTTCGGTCGTAAGCCAATCCTGTTCTGGATCGGTGTCCTCTTCGGCGTTGGTGCTCTGGCGACCGCGCTGGCCCCTCTGCCCAAACTGGTCACAGGTGCGGATGGAACTGTGTCGGCCTCGTCCTCCTTCCCGATCACCTTCTTCATGGTGTTCCGCTTCCTCGGCGGCGTCGGCGTCGGCCTGTCCTCCGTGGTCGCTCCCATTTACACCGCCGAAATCGCGCCCGCCCGCGTGCGCGGACGCCTGGTCGGCCTGGTCCAGTTCAACATCGTCTTCGGTATCCTCCTGGCCTACGCCTCCAACGCGGTGATCCGCGAGATCGCCCACGAAGAGACCGCGTGGCGCTGGATGCTCGGCGTCATGGCCGTCCCCGCCGTCTTCTTCCTCATCTTCCTTGCTACCGTGCCCGAGACTCCGCGCTGGCTCCTGGCTCATGGACAGGAGGAACGCGCCGTTAAGATCTCCGAGCGCCTCACCGCCACCCAGGCAGAGAGCCACGAGCAGATCGACGAGATCAAGGCGCAGATCGCCGAAGATGCCGCGGGCGGCAAGGTCGCCTTCTTCACGCGCCGCTACCGCAAGGTCATTCTCATGGCCTTCTGCATCGCGATGTTCAACCAGCTCTCCGGTATCAACGCGATCCTCTACTACGCGCCGAAGGTCATGAAGCTCGCAGGCGGTGCCGCCGTCTTGGGCGATGCCTTCCCCTACATCGGCTCGGTCATCGTCGGCCTCATGAACCTCATCGCGACCATGGCTGCCCTGACCGTCATCGACAAGATCGGTCGCCGCCAGCTCATGATCGTCGGCTCAATTGGCTACCTGGTCTCCCTGGGTTTCCTCGCCGGCATGATGTTCGCCTACGAGGGCGGTTGGTTCGAGGAGGGCAGCGCTGCTCCCGTGTGGCTGATCCTCCTGGGTCTCCTCGGCTTCATCGCCTCGCACGCCTTCGGTCAGGGTTCGGTCATCTGGGTGTTCATCTCGGAGATTTTCCCCAACCGCGTACGTGCGCGCGGCCAGTCGCTGGGTTCGCTCACGCACTGGGTGTTCGCCTTCATTACCACCTATGCCTTCCCTGTGCTCACCGATAAGCTCGGTGGTGGCTACGCTTTTGGAATCTTCTTCCTCGCGATGGTCGGTCAGCTATTCTGGGTCCTGAAGGTTATGCCCGAAACCAAGGGCATCCCGCTCGAAGAAATGGAAGAGAAGCTGGGGTTGACGAATGACTAGAATCGTGAACATCGGGGAAGCTCTCATCGATGAGATCACCCGCCCAAACAGTGAACCCGTCGAGGTCGTCGGGGGATCGATGCTCAACGTCGCAGCCGGTCTGACCCGGCTGGGTCACGAATCCGAGCTGGCGACCTGGTTCGCGCGCGATGCACGCGGCGACAAGGTCCGCGAGCACGCCGAGGCCGCGGGAGTGACCCTCACTCCCGGCTCTGACGGAGCCGAATTCACCACGGTTGCCCATGCGGCAGTCGACGAGAAGGGCCATGCCACCTACGAGTTTGATCTCTCGTGGGACGTGCCCGCCGTTGAGGATCCCGAAAGCGTTGGACACGTGCATACTGGCTCCTACGTGGTCGTCGTCGAACCCGGTGCCGACAAGGTCCTGGCTGCCGTTAAGCGCCAGGCTATCCGTGGCACCGTCTCCTACGATCCGAACATCCGTCCCGCTCTGCTGGGGACGCCGGATGAGGCCCGCCCGCACGTCGAGGCGATCGTCGCCCTCGCTGACGTCGTGAAGGCGTCCGACGAGGACCTGAAGTGGCTGTACCCGGATCGTCCCATCGAGGACGTCCTGCGCGAGTGGTTGCAGTCCGGTCCCTCCCTGATCCTGTGCACGCGCGGCCCGTGGGGCGTCTACATTTTGACTGCCGCCGAGCGCGATATGCTGGTCGTCGATCCTCTCGATGTCGAGCTCGTGGACACGGTGGGCGCGGGCGACTCGCTTATGGCAGGCCTGATCTCCGGCCTGGTCGACGCGGACCTTTTGGGTTCGGCTGAGGCGAAGCAGCGCCTGCGCGAGGCGTCGTGGGACCAGATCCTGCCCGCCATTCACCGCGGCATCATCACCTCGGGTATCACGATCCTCTACCAGGGCGCTTACTCGCCCACGCGCGAGGAGGTCAACGAGATCCTGGCAGCAGACAAGACGCTGCGAGGCTGACAGGGGAGCAATCCTCGACTGATGGGTGTGGGCCCGGCCGATTGGCCGGACCCACACCCATATCAGCGTGACCCTGACAAAGCGGTGGGGTGGCCGGGAAAAATCCCGGCCACCCCACCGTCGTAACAACAGGAGAGCGTCAGCCAATCGCCGCAATCGCGAAGGTGATCGGCACGCCCGAGCCGTCTCGGCGCTCGTCCTCGGCGGGCAGCTCCACGGGGGTGCCGTCGGAGGCAGCAGCCCGCCCAGGCCTCGTGCCGACCCACGCGATGTCGAGGCGATCCTCGCCGCGCAGGAAACGCTGACAGCGCACGCCCTGTCCGCCGCGGCCCTTCGACGGGTAACACTCGAAGGGCGTGACCTTCACCGTCGTCTGGCCCGTGCCCGGTAGAGCGCCCAGCGCAGCAGCCACCGTCACCACCACAGCATCGATGGGAGCCTCGATCACCCAGAAGCCCAGGGCCACGGCACCGGGGTTGAGCTTCATGCCCGCCATGCCGCCGGCCGTGCGACCCTGCGGGCGAACTTTCGCCGCGGGCGTGCGCAGCAGCTGCGCATCCGAGGAGATAAACACCAGGTCAGCGTCGTCCGTGCACTGATCAAAGCCCACGAGGTGATCGCCGTCCTCCAGGGTGATGACCTCCCACTCGTCGCGCTGGAGCACGTCCGGGCGCAGCCGCTTGACCGTGCCGTGGGCCGTGCCCATCGCGACGATGGCTTCGCTCTCAGGGTTTAGGAGACCCACGGCGGGCACATCCGTGTGCAGGAGCATCGAGGACGGCATAGCCCCGGCCAACGACAGACCCGTCTCAAAGCGGGGGAGCGCCGGCAGGTCCACGACCTCGATGCGGTGCGCGATGCCATCCTGGGTCACCACGGCCACCTGCGAGCGCACCGTCGAAGCCAGCTGCACCCGCCAGCCGTCGGAGGCCGCGCGCGAACCCGGCTC
>ERZ773254.1122-NODE-1122-length-12536-cov-25.282429_pt1 | contig 12536 bp, 8 predicted proteins | sample MGYA00580516_ERZ773254 | MGnify/ENA primary metagenome ERZ773254 (study PRJEB29015, sample SAMEA2738158) | human oral metagenome | biome: human oral; feature: human-associated habitat; material: saliva | place: China | collected 2192 ...
GGCCGGGGCCGATGTTGTCGATCGCGATCAGGTAGCCGCTCATGCCGATCGGGCCGCCCAGGAGGGCCGCCGCGATCACCGACTTACCGGGGCGCGTGCGCAGCGCCGCCCAGGTGTCCTTCAGGCGGCCTCGGAGAGCCATATACACGACCAGGATGACGGCGCACGCGACGTCGTGCAGGACCGCGCCCACGAGCGCCGGCTGGCCGAAGTCGTCAAACGGAATCATGGTTAGCGCGATCGCCAGCACGACCGTGTCCAGGCCCCATAGAGCGCCCGAGAAGAAGCCGTAGCGCTTGCCTCCGTGCTGAGTTTTCATGCCAGTTCACCTTCCTTGAAAGCCTGTGCGCCCGAGGTCGAGGTGGCCTCATACGAAGCGAGCAGGGAATCCAGTGTGCGTGTTGCGTGCGAGTAGTAGATGTAGAGCCATTCGCCGACGTCGTCACCTTCGGCTTCCTTGACCAGCGCCCACAGGTACCAGCACCAGCCGGCGAAGACCTCGTAGGCGAAGAAGTGGCGCGCCTCACGCTCGGTGGGGGTGTGGCCCAGGTAGTACTCCAGGGCGGCGGCCGCGCGCTCGCGGGTCATCTCCGCCGTGCATACGGTCATCGTGCCGAAGTCGGCGGCCATGTCCGACATGCCCGCGTACTCCCAGTCGATGAGGCTGATGGTGCCGTCCTTGTCTACCAGGAAGTTCGGGGGGAAGAAGTCGTTGTGTGAGGGGACGACCTCGAAGCCGTCCGCGTCAGCGAAGGCCTTCAGGCGCAGGACCTTGTCGCGCAGCTCAAAGTATCCGGGAACGTCGATGGGGCCGAAGGCCTTGAGGAGGCCCTCGTAGCGCAGGCCTTCGGTGACGAAGTCGAAGGAGCGGTCCAGCACGCGACCGGAGGTGTGCAGAGCGCGGTCCATCTCCATGGCCGCCTTGAGCTCCTCGGGGCGGGTGACGTCCAGGTTGCGCACGTCGCGCACGAAGCGCGAGATCTTCCAGCCCGCGTCGGGGTCGCCCGTGAGGAAGGTGTCGTCGATGCCGAGTTCGGCGGCCAGGCGCAGGCCGGCGAACTCCGCGCTGCGGTCCACGATCTTTTCCGTGCCGATGCCGGGGTGGCGGTAGACGTATTCGTCGTCACCCACCGTGAAGTGGCACGACAGGTTCGTGATGCCCTGCTTGAGCGGGTAGAAGTCGCGGATGTCCGACTTCTGGCAGCCCAGGGTTTCCACGATGTGATCGAAGACCTCTGAATCGACGTTCTCGATGAAGAGGGGGTCGAAGTTGCGCAGTTCGTCAACCGAGTCGAATTCGTGGATGACGCCGTTCGGGTAGCGGCGGATCACCATGTCGAAGGACTTGATGTGGTCCAGGTAGATGGTCTCCCAGAGTTTCGAGACGGTTTCGGGCTTGTCGTAGACCTGCTCCAGAGTGGTTCGGAACTGTTGTGAGAAGATGCGGTCGAAGTAGACGTGACCGAGCATGACCCACGCATCGTGCCCGCCCACGGTGGCGCCCGTGATGCGATCGCCCGCCCCCACTTTGATGCACCATTCGTCGGTGGGACCCTCGACGTAGTTGGCTGAGTAGTAGGACTTGTAGACGTAGGGTTCGAAGGGGTTGGTCGTGAAGTAGTCGTCCGAGGAGCACACGTAGGTGTTGTCCAGGCGTTCTTTCACGCGCCACAGGGACCCGTTGTTGTTGCGTGTGGCGTACTCGCGGTTGACGACGATGTCGACGCCGTATTTGTCGGCCAGGTAGAAGTAGTATTCCTTCTTGTAGCCGACGACCAGCGCGATGTTTGTGATGCCGACCTCGTGGAGTTGGCGGATCTGGCGCTCGACCAGGATTTCGCCGCGTACTTTCAGTGTTCCCTTGGGGCGTTCGTAGCTGATGGGGGCGAATCGGGAGGATAGGCCGGCGGCCATGATGACGGCTCCCGTGACGCGGTAGGGTTCCAGAGCTGCCCGCCCTGCGTCGGTGAGGGCGCGGTCTTGGATGTAGCCGGATGCTTCGCATTCGCGGGTTGCGGTGTTGACGCGGCCTAGGCTCATGTTGGTGGCCACGGACAGTGCGCGTTGCGTCAGGGGGGTGCCTTCCCGCGCCAGGGCGGTCAGGATGTTGAATTGGGGTTCGCTGAGAGTGCCAACGTTCGTCGAGGGCATGCGATCACCTTTCGTTCACGAGGATCAGCCATCTGCTATGTGTTCGAGCGTAACACTCGTACGCAGAAACATGAACATTTGGTGGTGGTTTCCACACAATCGATCGGCAGGAGTCCTCACTGAGCTTTTGACAGTTCGATGCTGGAGCTGGTAACAGTCCCACCATACTGTGCCCCCGCTCCACTATTACCCCTTGACAGAAGAAACCTCGCGCGCCAGACGCATCCAGCCCAAGCGCGGCGACTAACGCGCCACGGCCTCGTAAATAGCGCGCAGCTGATCCACCGACGCACGCAGAGAACGCTCACGGACGACCCACTCCCGACACGCCATCGCGCGATCCGCGCGCTCCTCATCCGACCACGCCACAGCCTCGTTAATGGAGCAAGCCAACGCACCCGGCGAACGCTCGCCCGTCAACGTACAGGCGCCGGAGGCCACCATTTCCGGCGTTCCACCCGTACGGTAGGCAATCACAGGCACCCCGCACGCCTGCGCCTCGAGCAACACCAGACCGGCCGCCTCCTCGCGCCCCCGCGTCGGCTTCGTCGGCAAAACTAAGACGCGGGCGCAGCGCATCCACTCGCGCACACGCTCCCGACCCAGCCCCCCGGTCAACGTCACGTGCGCGGGAACCCTCCCATGCAGCACGGACGCCAGCGGCCCGTCACCCACGAGCACCAGACGATGCGGGCATCGACCAACCAGGGAAACAGATGCTGCGATCAGATCGTCCACGCCCTTCAAACGACTGAGCGCGCCCACAAACAACACGACAGGAACATCGGGCGCATCGCAGCCAAGACCCGGGAACGAACCCGACGCGGCGTTAGGGGAAGGCGTCCACCAGTCGGTATCCACCCCCTGGTAGTGAACCGCGAGGCGCCCCCAATCCGCCCCCGCACCCACGGCAACATCAGCCAGGTAACGCGACACAGCCAAGAGCTGCGTGGCGCCCTCGAAAGCCGCCCGGCGGTTGAGTGCGTTCCAGGCCGCACCCAGGCCCCCTCCGAGCCGCGGGTAGGCGTCCCCGCCGTGCAGCGTCACGACCAGCGGCGCGCCCGTCTTGCGCGCGGCCCCCACGGCAGGCAGCGACCAGGTGGCCTGATGCTGGTGGATAACGTCAGGCCCCCAAGACGTGATGGCGCGGCGCATCGCACCCAAACCTCGCGCCTGGGATACCAAACGCTGCGCAAGGAAGGGAGACAAAGCCCCCGGAGAAGCCACGGCTATGGGGAACGCGATCGTCGGATCGTCAACCCGCGCCGCCAAAGTGAATGCTCGCCAATCGCATTCCGGCATAGCGCGCGCGTGCGCGAGCGCGAAATACGTCGGGGGAACCAGCAGCGTTCCCTTCGTCAGAGCGACCTTCATGGAATCTGTCCGAGGATGCAGCGCCGGTCGCGCGGGGGAGGGCATGCCCCCATCCTACGGGCTAGGGTGGGCGGCCTGGTGATTAAATGAACGCATGACGAACGCCCCCACCCCGCCCGCGCGCACGGGCGTGGCACGCCAAGTGCTGACGCTTGTCAGCGGCACCCTCCTCGCGCAGGCAATCGCGTTCGTCGCCCAAATCGGCGTCGCCCGCCTCTACACGGACGCTGACCTGGGATACCTGGGTCTTTTCACGTCCGCCGCGGCGCTCGGAGCGGCCGTCGCGGGGGTTCGCTTCGACCTCAGTATCGTCCTACCCGCCCCAGGGGACGAGGCCTCGGCTCGCTCCCTGTTTCGCCTGTCCTCGCGCTGCGTGCTGGTAGCTTCCGCGCTGGCCACCCTCGTGGCCGCGTGCGCCCGGCCATGGGTGTCGGTGCGCTATGGGGAGGCGCTTGCGGGGTGGATGCTCGCCGCCGGCATCTCGATCCTGTTTCTCGCCCAGGGGCAGGTGTGCTCTTACTGGCTGACTCGGCACCGCCGTTTCCGTGTCCTCGCAAGTTCATCCGTTGTACGGTCCCTTGGCATTGCCGCGCTTCAACTGGTGTGTGGCGCGCTGGCCTCCGGTGGGTTGGGTGCCGCCATCGGCGCGACTCTGGCCGGACAGGGAATCGCGGTGGCCTACCTGTCTTGGTGTGTCCGCGACGCCCGCGTAGGCGAGGCCTCGGATCCTTCCTTACGCGAAGTTGCCTCCCGCTATCGGAAGATGGCGCTCGTCGGCGTGCCCAACGTCGTCGTCGACGCGCTGCGCACGAGCGCGATCCCGATGTTGATTGCTTCCTATTCTGTGGCCTCTCTTGGGCAGTTCAACATGGCGTGGATGGCCTTGCAGGCTCCCGTTGCCCTCATCGCAGGGGCGCTGTCTCAGGTGTACCTGCCGCGTCTGTCTGACACCCCGGTCGGGGAGATGACCCGCGTCGTCTGTCGGGTGGGGGCGACGGCCCTGGGGGCGTCTATCCCGGTGTTCGCGTTAATCGCCGGGATCAGCCCCTGGCTCTTTCCCTTTGTGTTCGGGGGGCGATGGGGGGAGGCGGGGTACTTCGCGCGTTCCCTGGCGCCCTGGTTGGCGCTGACCGTTGCTACCTCCCCGCTCTCCAACGTTTTCGTGGCGACCTATCATCAGCGCCGTATGCTGGCCTTCGCGTGCGTCTACTGCGCTGCACCCCTGGCGTGGCTCGCAGTGAGTCCCTACGGGATTGAGACCACGATGAGCGTGCTGGGTGCGCTGATGGCGGTGCTCCTCATTGTCATGCTTGTCATGGCCGTCGTGACCGCGCGCTCCTACGACCGGGGGAGGCGCGCCTGACACCGTAACACGGCCTCGTGAAACGCTCGTGAAACGGGGGCGCGGCTTCGTGAAACGCTCGTGAAACGGGGTGTCCTAGCGGCGGGTTCGCGCCGCGAGGGCCTGCTCGTAGGCGCCGCGTAGGCGCGCGGCGCCCTCTTCCCACGCGGGGATCGCTGGGGGAACGAATGCGTCAATGTCGGCTCGGGTGATGGCCTCCAGTGCGGCAGCCAGTTGGCGTTGGGGGTCCGCCAACACCCACGTGTCGGCCTGGTCACCCAGGTAACGGCGTGCTTCGGGCAGGGGAGAACACAGTGCAGGGATGCCGGCCGCGAAGGCCTCCATCATCTTGTTGGGCGTGGACATGCGGTGTGAGACGCACCCGGACTCAATGAGGCACAACGCCACGTCCGCGCCGCGCGTCATGGCCAGGACTTGGTCCGGTTCCACGGGTGGTAGGCGGTGAATGTTCGGATGCGCCGCTTGGGCACGCTCGACCTCGGGCAGCAGGGCGCCTTGGCCAACGAAGACGACGTGTGCGCCGCTCACCTGCGCGAACGAGCGCAGGATCAGGGGAATGTTACGTCCGGGCGCCAGGTAGCCCGCGTGTAGATAGAGGAGCGCGTCGTGCGGGATACCCAGCCGCGCACGCAGGTCGATCACCCCGCCCGTCCCCGTCGGCGCGTTCGTCACCACGATCGGATCCACACCCGGGTAGGCCTCGCGGTACCACTGCGCGATCGACTCGTTGACCACGGACACGACGTCCGCCCGCCCTATGTAACGGCGTTCGATGCGACGCTGCAGGCGCCGACGCAGCCCTGCCGACCCCACCGTTTCTGTCTCCAACTCGTGCGCGTTATACGCGAAGATCGCGCCTGTGCGCCGCGCTAACGCGTACGCGAGGGGGAGCAGGAACAGGTTCTGCGCGGATACGGCTGCGACGCGGTGGCGTGCGTACCGCCGATACACCCGGGTGCCCCACGCCCCTACGACTCGCAGCCCGCCCAGGGGCGCGCCCAGCGACGCGCCCCGAATCCGCGTCAGGTGCACGGTGGGGGACAGGGCCTCGTCTGTGGGTAGGTTGCCCTGGTCGATGCCGACGATGTGCGTCTGCGAAAACAGGGGGGACAGTGAGCGCGCGATTTTTACCAGGCGTCCCGGTGAGGCCAGGTTTGAGGGGTAGAGGAGGAGATTGAGCGCGCGATCCACGCCCCCATTGTAGGTGTGGAGGGGCATTACACTGGGGGTGTTTGACGAGGCCAGAGCCAGAAAAGGGGGAGACGCATGCGGATCGCGGTCGTCGGGATGGGCAAGATTGGGTTGCCGCTGGCGGTGCACTATGCGCGCAGCGGTCACGGCGTTGTCGGCGTGGACGTGAATCCGCGGGTGGTCGACCTGGTCAACGGGGGTGCTGAGCCTTTTCCGGGCGAGGCGCACCTGGCCCAGTATCTGCCGCCGCTTGTCGCTTCGGGTGCCTTGCGCGCCACGACCGAGTACGGTGAGGCAATCCCGGACGCGGACGCGGTCATCATGGTCGTTCCTCTGGTCGTTGATGATCACAGTCGCCCCGATTTTTCGATCATGGACGCCGCGACGCGTTCCATGGCCGCTCACCTGAGTCCCGGCACGCTCGTCTCCTACGAGACGACTCTGCCGGTGGGTGCGACGCGTGGACGCTACAAGCCCCTCATCGAAGAGGTGTCCGGCCTGGTCGAGGGGCGCGATTTCGATGTGGTTTTCTCGCCTGAGCGCGTCCTGACAGGCCGCGTCTTCGCGGACTTGGCGCGTTATCCGAAGCTGGTTGGGGGGCTGAGCGAATCCGGCGAGGCTCGCGGCGTCTCCTTCTACGAGGCGGTCCTTTCTTTCGAGAAGCGTGACGATCTGCCGCGCCCCAACGGAGTGTGGCCCATGGGTGGGGCGGAGGCCGCGGAGATGGCCAAGCTCGCGGAAACCACTTACAGGGATGTCAATATTGGTTTGGCTAACCAGTTCGCGCGCTACGCGGACACGATCGGCGTCGATGTTGCTCGCGTCATTGAGGCGTGCAACTCTCAGCCGTATTCTCACATTCACCGGCCCGGGATCGCGGTCGGTGGGCATTGCATTCCCGTTTATCCGCGCCTGTATGTGGCGGGGGATCCGGACGCGACCATCGTGGTCGCCGCGCGCGCCGCGAACGCTGAGATGCCCGCGTATGCGGTCTGGCGCGCCGCCGCGTTGCTGGGTTCCCTGGCGGGTCTGCGTGTCGCCGTGTTGGGCGCCGCCTACCGTGGCGGCGTCAAGGAAACTGCGTTCTCCGGCGTGTTTGGCGTCGTCGGCGCGCTACGCGAGGCTGGGGCCCAGGTGTGCGTTCATGATCCTTTGTACACGGACGAGGAGCTTGCGTCTTACGGTTGGCAGGCGTATCACCTTGGCGGCGCAGTGGATGTGGCCATTATTCAGGCTGACCACGCCTGCTACCGGGACTTGACTCCCGCGGATCTGCCTGGCGTGCGTCTCCTCGTCGACGGGCGCGCCGTTACGTCGGCCGAGGCCTGGGCTGGGACTCCGCGCATCACCATTGGTGGGGGAGAAGCTCCCGTATGCTAGTCACCCTGGCTACCCGCACGTTCACGCCTGAACCGACCGCGGCGGCGCTGCGCCTCGGGGCGCTCGCCCGTGCTCTGGCTGCTGGGGGTGAGCGCGTGCGTGTCCTGACCGCGCGCCTGGCTCCCAGCGTCGCGCGCGACGCTGGTGTTGATGTGCGCCGCGGGGCCTTCGCTTCACGGGGTGACTTCTCGGGGGGGCCGGCGAGTTTGGGTGAAGTCGAGGGCGCGGGGGAGGGGGGCGGCCATGGTTTCGTGACGATCAGGCGTGCCCCCGTGCTGCGTGACCGCACCGGAGCAGTGCGAGGCTATGCGTCTTATTTGTCGTTCGATGTTCCCCTGTGTGTGCGCCTGCTGACGGGGCCGCGCCCCGATGTGGTTGTCTGTGAACCTCCGCCCACGACGGGTGTCGCCGTACGCCTGGCGTGTGCGTTGCGTCATGTGCCTTACGTTTATTATTGTGCGGACATCGTTTCGGATGCTGCGGCCGTGGCGGGGGTGTGGCGCCCGGTTGTGCGCGCGGTTGCCGGCCTTGAATCTTTTGCGTTGCGTGGAGCGCGCCGCGTCATTGCTGTGTCTGACGGGGTTGCTCGCCGCGCGCGCGAGTTGGGTGGGGCGGACGTGGTTGTTGTTCCCAACGGCGTGCGTGTGCCCGGGGTCGTGGCTGCAGGTTTTCCGAGTGGTTTCCCCAGCTGCTCCGGTCCCGTTTTTGTTTATGCGGGTACGGTTGCCCACTGGTTGGCCCCCGAGGTGTTCGTCGGGGCTTTCGAGCGTGCGCGATCGCGCTTGGGGGACGCTCGCCTTGTGTTCGTCGGGCAGGGCAGCGGCTGGGACGAATTGGCCGCCCGCGCTCGTGGGGTTGCGGGGGTCATCCTCGTGCCCGCGGTGAGCGCGTTGGAGGCGGATCGGTGGATGGCGCGTGCTACCGCCACGTTGGCGTCGCTGCGCCCGGGCGGCTACGACTATGCCTATCCGACGAAGATTCTTGCGTCGCTCGCGCAGGGGACTCCTGTCATCTACGCCGGCCCCGGGCAGGCGGCTCGCGACGTGCTCGAGGGCGGGTTGGGTGTGGCGTGTGGCCTTGATGTTGGACAGGTTGCCGAGGCCATGGTTGCTGTCGCGTCCGGCTCTGTGAGGTGGGTGGGTCCTGAGGGGGCGCGCGCCTGGGTGCGTGCGCATCGTTGCGTCGATGCGTCGTCGCGTGCGGCGGCTGCTGTGGTGCGAGCGGTGGGCGCGGCGGTGTGAGTGGTGCCCTGAGCGGCGGTGCAAGCGGCGAACCAGCTGGGCGTGGGTGTGTGGCAGGCGTGGGTTTGTCGGTGGGCTGTGGTGGATGGCGAGTCTTAGCTCCCACCGGGTCTTACTGAGCAATCATTTAGTGTGCAGTTCATACCAGTCTGTACGTGTAACAATTTTCATGTTTACAGTTACACCATAAGTAACTAGAATCCCGATTGTCACACTAGCAACTCGAAGGATGACTATGCGCACCCCGTGGAGAAAACTCGCAGCCGGGCTGGCCCTGGCACTGGGGGCCGCTGTCGCGGCTCTCGTGCCCCCCGCCCATGCGGCCAGCGGCATCATCATCGCCATCGACCCCGGGCACGGGGGGTCCGATCCTGGCGCGGTCGCCAACGGCCTACAAGAGAAGGACCTGACCCTCGCGGTCTCGCTGGCCTTGAAGCAAGAACTAGAAACGTATGATGGCGTCACTGTCGTGATGACGAGGACGACGGACACGAGGCCATCGGAGAATCTCGGCGTTGACCTGTCGAGCCGCGTCCAGGTGGCCGCAGCGGCGAACGCTGACGCCCTCGTGTCGATTCATTTCAACTCTGCCTCGCCGATCGCCCGCGGGGCTGAGGTTTGGTATGGGAACTCCTCATCCTATAACTATTCGACTCATACGCAGGGACGTAAGCTCTCCAGCAACATCCTGGATCAGCTCACGGGTCTTGGCCTCGCGGACCGCGGTATTAAGACCCGCGATAATCCTTACTATGACTATCCGGATGGTTCCACGGGCGACTACTATGCGATTATTCGCCAGGCGCGCGAGGAGAATATGACCGGCATCATCGTTGAGCACGCCTTTGTTACGTCCCCGTCGGACGCGCAGATGTTGCGTGATCCGGCTTTCGTGCGGTCCTTGGGTGTCGCTGACGCGACCGGTATTGCTCAGACTTATGGGCTTAGTAAAGGGACGTGGGAGAGGTCGGGGGATTCGTGGCGTTTTGTGCGCGACGGTGTCGCTAAGACCGGCTGGTTCACCGCGGGGGGTCGCTGGTATTGGGCGGCTTCGGATGGGCGCACGGTGCGTGGATGGTCCACGATTAATGGGCGCCGCTATTTCTTTGATGATTCTACTGCGATGGTGACGGGCTGGAAGAAGGATGGTGATTCGTGGCGTTATTTCCGTCCTGACGGTGACATGGCTACCGGGTGGGTGAAGGATGGCCGGACCTGGTATTACCTCGACAGTGAGGGCGTTATGGCTACCGGCTGGCTGCGCTACCGTGATAACTGGTATTGGTTGAGTGCGTCCGGCGCGATGGCTGTGGGTTGGACGAATGTTGGCTCCGACTGGTATCTCTTTGAGGATGATGGGCGTATGCTCACCGGCTGGCAGCGTACTGAGGATGACGGGCAGTGGTATTTCATGCACCCGAGTGGTGTGATGGCTACCGGCTGGTTGTTGGATCGCGGCACCTGGTATTACTTGGATTCTGAGGGGACTATGCTCACTGGCTGGGTGAAGGTCGGTGGCGTCTGGTACCACTTGGGTGCGTCGGGTGCGATGAGTACCGGGTGGCTGCTTGATGGCGGTACGTGGTATTGGTTGGATTCGTCCTCTGGTGCGATGGCGACTGGTGTTGTGACTGTTGAGGGGAGGGCGTCTTCGTTTGCTTCGTCTGGCGCGTGGCTGGGTTATGCTGATGGCTCTGGCGCCCCTGCTTCGGACGCGGCGACTCGTTCTGGCGCGCGTGGTGATGCTGTGACGAATGCGGCGGGTCAGCGTCTCATCATGACTGCGCCTATGGCTTCGCGTTCCGAGGTTATTGATGACATGGTTGATGCTTGGGATCAAGTGGGCTACTCGTATCCGTCGTCTCTTGCGTCTGGTGGCGCGGGTTCGATCCGTGACTTTGCGGGCATCATTTACGATGAGGCTGTGGCTGAAGGCGTGTCGCCTGAGTTGGTGTTTGTTCAGTCGATGAAGGAGACGGGTTGGTTGCAGTTTGGCGGCGATGTGAGTGTCGGCCAGTTTAATTTCTCTGGCATTGGCGCGGTTGGCGGTGGCGCGCGGGGTGCTTCTTTCCCGGATGTGCGTACTGGTATTCGTGCTCAGGTTCAGCACTTGCGCGCTTATGCGGATCCGTCGGTGTCTGTTGGGTCGTTGGCGTATCCGGTTGTGGATCCTCGCTTCACGTTCGTGCGTAAGGGTGCGGCTCCTGTGGTTGAGTACTTGGGTATTCAAGAGAATCCGAATCATACGGGTTGGGCCGCTGCCCGCGGGTATGGGAATGATCTGGTAGCCATGTTGAACGCGTACTTCTAGGGGGTTTGTTTTCCGTCACGAGGCCGGGGTTCGTCGCGCTGTGAGGTGTGGTGGGCCCCGGCGTCTGTGTGTGGCGTTACTGGTGGTTGTGGTGGGTGCGCGTTGGTTGCGGCGCGACACGCCGACGTTGGTGTGGGTTTCCGGCGCGTTCGGCGCTGTTTTGGCTGTTCGTGGCGATGCGCCGTATTGCAACGAAAAGTCTGCTAATCTGGCAGCGTGCTTGTTGGTCGGAGGGGTGCTTTTTCGGTCAGAAAGCACCGAGCGCCATAAGGTGCATTAAGACTCCAGACTGCACGGTTTCGGAAGAAGAGGTAGACGAAGGTCAGAAAGCACCGAGCGCCATAAGGTGCATTAAGACCTGTCCGACTACTTCCCGGACTACCTCGCTCAGATCCGGTCAGAAAGCACCGAGCGCCATAAGGTGCATTAAGACAGCATGGTTGCTCACCCTTCTAGATCAGGAGAACGCAAAACGTCAGAAAGCACCGAGCGCCATAAGGTGCATTAAGACCTTCACACAGCTGCTTCAGCTTGTCCCAGTCAATACGGTCAGAAAGCACCGAGCGCCATAAGGTGCATTAAGACATGAGCATCCACTCATCGCCGTTAATAGAGAGGATGGTGGTCAGAAAGCACCGAGCGCCATAAGGTGCATTAAGACGCGGCCCATCCGATTTCGGCGTTCTGGGACATCGTGATGTCAGAAAGCACCGAGCGCCATAAGGTGCATTAAGACGCTCCTCAATATTGAAGTCACGGATTTCGAGCTTGCGAAGTCAGAAAGCACCGAGCGCCATAAGGTGCATTAAGACCGTCTTCAAGAATCCCGACGGGAGTTTCGAGGTTATCTACGTCAGAAAGCACCGAGCGCCATAAGGTGCATTAAGACCGTTAAGAAGGGTTCATATGCCTGGGAGAACTTCGTAGCGCGTCAGAAAGCACCGAGCGCCATAAGGTGCATTAAGACTGAACCGGCCCGGTGTTGTCCAGGGCCTCGAGGGCGAGCTGTCAGAAAGCACCGAGCGCCATAAGGTGCATTAAGACAGCCGGGCAGTTGCTTCAGCGCGTTGGTGATCTGTCAGAAAGCACCGAGCGCCATAAGGTGCATTAAGACCCCTTGGGAACCACGCCCATCTCTTGGAGATACTCAGGTCAGAAAGCACCGAGCGCCATAAGGTGCATTAAGACGAGGTATTGGGTCGGCGGGGACGTGAATTGCCCGGGCGTCAGAAAGCACCGAGCGCCATAAGGTGCATTAAGACCAACGCACAGCAGCGGGAAAGTGACAGGCCAGGGCTGTCAGAAAGCACCGAGCGCCATAAGGTGCATTAAGACTCGCACAATTAACCAACACGACATCCGCTCGCACTGGCGTCAGAAAGCACCGAGCGCCATAAGGTGCATTAAGACTCTTGGAAGCGGCATTCCACATGCTGCACCCGCAGTTTTTAGTCAGAAAGCACCGAGCGCCGGCGGTGTCAATGGGTGGTAGCAATGAGTTCGTTGAATGCTTCTGTTGGGGTGC
>ERZ773254.1126-NODE-1126-length-12500-cov-3.840579_pt1 | contig 12500 bp, 9 predicted proteins | sample MGYA00580516_ERZ773254 | MGnify/ENA primary metagenome ERZ773254 (study PRJEB29015, sample SAMEA2738158) | human oral metagenome | biome: human oral; feature: human-associated habitat; material: saliva | place: China | collected 2192 ...
CATCTTTTAAAAGGCGGAATAGATGATAATGGATTAACAGCAGATAGGGTAGTAGTATTTGATGACCCTATTTCTAGCTTGGATAGCGACATTTTATTTATAGTAAGCACACTAATTAGGAATTTATTACTTGATTCCGAAAATGGAAATGGTTATGTAAAACAAATTATTGTATTAACTCATAATTTATATTTTTATAAAGAAATAACATTTGAAAAGCGTATCGCTCAACATAAAAAAATGCCAACCTATAAGGCTTGGAATAAAAAATTTTGGATTGTACGTAAATGCAATATGATTTCTAACATAGAGCAATATAATGAAAATCCAATTAATACATCATACGAACTATTGTGGTTAGAAGTTAAAAAACAAGATTTATCTAACCACAACTTGCCAAATACTTTGCGTAAAATTTTGGAAAATTATTTCTGTATGTGGGGTGGTATTGCATTAGATGAATTACCGCAACGATTTACAGATATCCAAGAACAACGGTTATGCGAGATGTTGCTATATTGGGCAAATGCAGGTTCACATTCTCTTGATGATGAACAATATTTTACAATGACCGATGATACAATTCAAAAATTTCTATCTGTTTTTAAACGTATTTTTGAAGAAACGGGGCAAATTGCTCATTACAATATGATGTTGAAATAGTGTTGATTTAATATTTTAGTATTGAATTATGCTTCCAAATAAAAGGCAGCCTGAAAACCACAAAATCTGTTTTTAGGCTGCCTTTCTCTTATAATTCCCCCCCTAATATCACCACCACTTCCACCACCATGCCCGAACTCCCCAAAGTAGAAACCACCTTGCGCGGCATCGCCCCGCATATCCTCAACCAAACCGTCTCTGCCGTAACCGTCCGCCAGCCCAAGCTGCGCTGGCAAATCCCGCCCGCGCTGCCCGAAACCCTGCGCGGGTTGGTGGTGCGCGAATGCCGCCGCCGCGCCAAATACCTGCTGATTCGTTTTGACACAGGCGTGCTGCTGGTTCATTTGGGTATGTCGGGCAGCAAGTAGTAGCCTGCATCAAACCGCGTGCGTGCCTTTTGAAACACATTCCACCTACAAATCACGCCAAACTTGGAATCCATGTGTAGCAACTGTATTTTTCACCCCGTCGGGCAAAAATACCAAAACTCAAATCAAGCCGTTTGGATACCGTTTTCGGCAAAATAATCACGCATCCGGGCATTCAATATCGTCAGCAGTTTGCGCATACATGCCGTAACGGCAACCTTATATGGCTTACCCTTGGACAGCAGGCGCTGGTAGAAATCCCGAATAAGCGGTTCAAAACGTGTCGCTACCACGGTAGCCATATACAGCGCCTTGCGCACCGCAGACCTTCCGCCGAAGCAGCGGCTTTTGAATTTGGTTTCACCGCTCTCCCTAGGATGTGGGGCAATACCGACCAGACTCGCCAGCCGTTTGTGGCTTAGCCGTCCCAATTCGGGCAGCATCGCCATCAGCGTAGCCGTCGTTATCGAACCGATGCCTTTGATTTGCTCCGCCACTTGGGCTTTGCCGTCAAAATGCGTGTGGGTGTGGTCGTCGATTTGTTTGTCCAATTCGTCAATCAGCCGGTCAAAATGGGCAATCAGTTGTTTGACGCTTTCGACTTGCGTTTCATGAACCTGATGCAGACGGTTTTTCTCGGCAGTCCGCATATCCACCAGTTGGTTGCGGCGGTTGACCAATGCTTCCAACACTTCTTCCGCTTCGGTGGGCGGGTGGTAGAGCATGGTTTGCCAATCTTCTTTCTGCATCATCATCTGTGCGAAGAAGGCAAGCATTTGGGCATCTTTGGCATCGGTTTTGGTCAGCGACTGCGATTGGGCAAATTGATGCGTCTGACGAGGGTTGGCGATAATCACGGCCATACCTGCGCGGTGGATGGCTTTGGCGACGGGGATTTCGAGACCGCCGGTGCTTTCCATCACGACGAGGGCGACGTTGTGTTTTTTAAGGTATTCGATAGTATGGGCGATACCTTTCGGGTTGTTGGTTTCGGTTTTGGTTTTAGACAAAGACGAAACGGCGATGACGAAGTTTCGTTTGGCGATGTCGATGCCTGCGTAATTGTGTTGGGTACTCATCATAAACCTGCCTTGCATTCGGTTGTGTTGTCCGGCAACTGTCCGGTTGTGTCGATGGGTTGCCCGACCGCTCCCTGAGCTACTCAACGGTTGTTTGCCTTGGGTGTGTACGGGTGGCGGCGGGCGGTTTGTTGCTATGATACGGGAGTTCCGATATACAAGGGTGTGTGCGGAACGCACGCACGTGTTCTCCATTTTCCCTGCAACCCCAACCCACCGCGTGCGTGCCTTGCGGCACACACCCTGCCGCTTGGGTTCAAAGGTCGTCTGAAAAAACGCTCGCGGCGTTTGTTCCATCTGCCTTGCGATAAAGGCTACCTGAAAAATTCCTGCCGTTGATATTTCGGGCATTCTTTTTCAGACGACCTGCTACGCTTGAATCTGCTGCAACCTACTCCCTCCCCCGTGGGGGAGGGCTGGGGAGAGGGCATTCTCCAAATTGCAGCAATCTTTCCCAACCCCCTAACCGCCCAAATACAAGCCTTGCGGCTTGTTGCCCTCTCTCTAGCTCTCTGCCACGGGGAGAGAGGACGGGGTATCTGCTGGAGTTAAGGGTTCTGCAAGGAAAACAGGTTGTGTAGGCTGCTTTTTGTTTTTCAGACGACCTTTATAAATGCTCAATTCAGTCGGCTTGCACCCTATAATTTTCAATAATTTAATCAAAATCAGCCATCTGCTACCGTGCAGGCTGCTTTTCCAATTCCTGCAACACGCGCAGGATTTCCGCTAGCACGTCGTTTGTCTGCTGCAAAATTTCGTGGTTCCAAAAACGCAGCACGGTAAAGCCCAAGCTGTTGAGATATGCCGTCCGCACGTGGTCGTATGCGGCTTGTTCTGTATGTTGCCCGCCGTCTGCTTCGACAATCAACTTGGGCGTTATGCACATAAAATCAACAATATAGTTTCCAATCGGCTGCTGGCGGCGGAATTTATAGCCGTTCAGACGACCTGCCCGCAGGTGCTGCCACAATTTTGCTTCCGCCTCGCTCATTCCTTGACGCATGGCTTTGGCGCGTTGATGCAGGGCGGGGTTGTCGGCAGTCAATAGTTTTTCGGGCGGGTTCATTTTTTTATTATTAGGTGTGGGAAACCCCTTGATGACAATCTTTTTTCTTTTTTCAGACGACCTTTTGTGTTTTTATTTTGCACAGGCCGTCTGAAAACTTCCTTAAAAGCTGGTGATAAAGGTAATCAAGCCCAAAATGATACCGGGGGCGTTTGCCAGCATAACAGGGTAGTCGCGTTTTTCTTTCAGAAAGCCGTAGGCAACCCATAATGTGCAGTTGATGGCGGCGACGAGGGGTTGCAGCGGCGAGCCGGGGTTGCCGGCCAGGTTGTTTTGGATTTGCGGGATATAAGAAACGTACATACCTACGGCGGTCAGGGTAGCGACGACGGAGAGTACGCGCATTTGTTTTTCAGTCATGGTTTTCCTTTCTGATTTGAGGGATTGATTTTTCAGACGACCTTGTTGAGTTGAGGGGTCGTCTGAAAAGGCGGCTTATTGTTTTGCCGCTTTCATATTGTCAATGAATTTGTCAAACAGATAGCCGACATCCTGCGGGCCGGGGCTGGCTTCGGGGTGGCCTTGGAAGCAGAACACGGATTTGTCGGTCAGCTCGATGCCTTGCAAGGTATTGTCAAACAAGGATTTGTGGGTAATCCTTGCGTTGGCGGGCAGGGTGTCGGCATCGACGGCGAAGCCGTGGTTTTGGCTGGTGATGACGACTTTGCCGCTGTCCAAATCTTGCACGGGGTGGTTTGCGCCGTGGTGGCTGAAGTGCATTTTCAGAGTTTTTGCACCGATGGCGAGGCTGATGAGCTGGTGTCCCAAACAGATGCCGAAGATGGGTTTGCCGCTTGCCATCAGTTTTTGCACGGCTTCGATGGCGTAGGTACAAGGCTCGGGGTCGCCGGGGCCGTTGGAGAGGAATACGCCGTCTGGGTTGAGTGCCAACACGTCTTCCGCGCTGGTTTGGGCGGGGACGACGGTCAGGCGGCAGCCGCGCGAGGCGAGCATACGCAAGATGTTGGTTTTCACGCCGAAATCGTAGGCGACGACGTGGAACGGCTGTTCGGCAGGGGTAACGAAACCTTTGCCCAGCGCCCATTCACCTTCGGTCCATTCGTAGGCTTCTTTGTAGGAAACTTCTTTCGCCAAATCTTTGCCGACCATGCTGCCGAACGCAGCGATGAGTTCTTGCGCTTTTTCAACCGTAGCGTCCGCGCCGGTCAGAATCGCGCCGCCTTGTGCGCCTTTTTCGCGCAGCAGCGTGGTCAGGCGGCGGGTGTCGATGTCGGCGATGGCGACGGTTTTGTTGCGCACCAGATAGTCGTGCAGGCTTTCGGAGGCGCGGAAATTGCTGTGCAGCAGCGGCAGGTCGCGGATAATCAAGCCTGCGGCATAAACGCTGCGGCTTTCTTCGTCTTCGGCGTTGGTGCCGGTATTGCCGATGTGGGGGTAGGTGAGGGTAACGATTTGTTTGCAGTAGGACGGGTCGGTCAGGATTTCCTGATAGCCGGTCATGGAAGTGTTGAACACGACTTCGCCGGAAGTCGAACCTTCGTAACCGATTGATGTGCCGTGAAATACGCTGCCGTCAGCGAGAACGAGAAGAGCCGGAGTGGTCATGATGAATCCTGTTGCCTGATGATGGTCGGTTTGCAGAAACGGGCAGGGGTCGTCTGAAAATTGTTTACAAAAAAGACCGCCTGAGAAAATATCGGCTAAAAAAAAACACGCCCCGCAGCCTTGATTTTGCTGCGTAACGTGCTTTTTCAGGCATAGCTGCCTATGCCGTAGAAGCAATGCATTCTACGTCAAAAAGCCGCATCGTTCAAGTTGTATCCTAAGATAGTTTCTACCTTAATAATCATGCGGTCTGTTTCATTTTCACCATTTGTCCCCTGTATCAGACAAAAAAATATTCGGAACTGCACATAAATGACATTGTAAATGTTAGAATCACTTTCCGAGAAAATAAAAACAATGTCATCATCCGTCAACCGACGATTTTATGAAAAAAGAACGCATTATGAAAAACAACCTTTCACGTTTCCCCGGTACTGTCCGTCCGATGATTTACAGCATCGCCTCCGCGCTCGCCCTGATGGGTGCAGCATCGCAAGCGCAAGCCCAATTTGCCAAAACCCCGCTTTACCTGCAAAACGAATCTCAGATTATCGAGCAACCAAAAATTAAACATAACATTATGTTTTTCATTGATAACTCTGGGAGTATGGGTCGCAATGCGATTACAGGGGGGGTGAACCCTCCTGGGCAAGAATCACGGATGGATGTAACAAAAACAGCGTTGAATAAAGTTCTTGACAAGTATCAGGATAAATTCAACTGGGGTTTGCAGGCTTTGGTTAATACAGAGAATAATTCCAGCGATCCTGATCCAAAAAAACATACTAAAAAGAATTATACGAATAGCGAAGAAACGTTTAATACCTCATGGGAGCAAATGAAAACTTTGGTAGGTAACATGGGCGCTTCGGGTTATACGCCTGCTACCCGCAGGTATTACGAGGTGGTTGCATCCGCTGTTATGCCGAATATCAAATACCGCTGTCAGAAATCCTATGTTGTGATGATGTCTGACGGTGATGCTAACTTTTCTTGCAATCATGATAGTACGAGCTTTCATTATCGCTTTAACTATGATGGAAATAATGGTCGGAGAAATTCAAGCAATCCGAAAGCATACTTGAACTACGAGGAGAAGCTTTATCGGACGGAACCGTTTATCACTGCCTACAAATATTTTGGCGAGTCCCCGATGAAATATCTAAGTCCTGAAGAATTGGGCAATACATGTAGGGATAAAAGGGAAAATGTACACTATTCGAGTTTCTGGGATACTGCCAACAGATACGGTGGAGTTGAGGGTGGAATGGCGTTCTTCAGCCGTAAACTTGCTGTCAACGACATTAAAACTGCCGCTGTAGACCGTGAGGATGCTGCCGGGGTAAGCTGGGATGGTGATTCAAGTATTGATCCTAAGGGCGTAGATTACAGCAAACAAACGGTACAAACCTTTACTATTGGTTTCGGTAACGGCCTTTCTGAAGAGGGTAAGAAATACCTGAAAAGGGGGGCAAGTCCTGATGATAGCAGGGAAAGGCGCGATGAAAAAGGGGAAATACTTGATAGTTGGTATTTCAATGCTGCGAAACCTGATGATTTGTACAAAGCCTTTGAGCAAATTATCAGTCAGATTAGTAATGATAATGAAAGTCTTCCTTTTGAGGGAGAGGGTGGTACTGCGCCTGCAACTTCCAGCAGTGGCATTCCTGATTTGGCGGCAACCATTAAACTGAATACTGGGTCTTGGAGCAGTCAGATTTTATTCAATAAATTAAATGATAGTGATGGTAGGCGGGAAGGTACAGTTACCCAGCCTTCCTTTGGTAATCGTAAAACGTTGATTAACACAGGTTCTAATACTTACTTTATAGACGCCATCTCTGATGATAAAGTCGACAATGCCTATTTCGGTATTGAGAGTAGTGACAAAGACGAATGGAAAAAACTGCTCAATTGGACAGGCAGGGTCGGCAGTAATGACAGTGCATACAGTCCTTACCGTGTCCGTAAAGCCGGAGAGCGTGATTTGGGTGATATTTTGGATGGTTCTGTTGCCGCAGTCGGCAATCAGGAGCATGGTCGCCGCAAATATTTGGTTGCTGCAGCCAACGACGGCATGGTGCATATTTTCCAAAGTGTGGATGGCAACCATCCTTATGATTTGAAAGTCAGCTATCTTCCTTCTTCGATGGAGCGTGAAAACGATGCGTCAGGCAAACCAATTACGCTTGCCAAAGTATTGAAAGACATTGCTCATGCAGATTATGGAAAATCCATTGAGAACCATAAATATGGTGTAAATGGCGGTTTTACCCTGCGTCAGACTGCTGCAGCTGAACAAGGCAGTAAGTTTCAGCAGCGCGTGTTTATGTTTGGCGCAATGGGACAAGGCGGACGTGGCGCATACGCTCTCAATATAGGCGGTAAAGAAGATCAAACCACCAATACCGGTTTGGATGCGGCTGCTTGGAGCGATAAAGTTCCTTTGTTTGAAACTGCCAAAGGGAAAGACAATAATTTGGGCTTTACTATCGGTACGCCACAGATCGGACGTGTTTCCATCAAGCGTGAAACTGATGGTAGTGCGAAACTGGAGGAAAATATCCGCTATGCAGGCTTCCTTGCCAGTGGCTATGCAGCTGAAGAAAAAGATGCAGCAACCAACGAGACTGCGTTATATGTTTACGAAATGCTTGGTAAAGAAGTCGGTACAGGCGAGAAACGCGGTCAGTCTGCGGGAGAAGAAGATAAGGCAGGTAAGGAGTTGGCGAAAATTATTGTGCCGGGCGGTGTAGGCGGTCTGTCCACACCGACACTGCTTGATACCGATTTTGACGGAGTTGTCGATTTTGCCTTTGCAGGCGACAGAGGGGGTAATATGTACCGCTTCGACCTGCGCGGTGAAACGCCGAAAAATTGGACTGCGGTCAAAATCTTCTCCGGTTCGTCAAGCAAGCCGATTACCTCGGCTCCTGCCGTATCACGAAAAGGTACTAAGGAATACATCGTGATTTTCGGTACAGGTAGCGAAATCTACCAAAGTGACTTGAGCAATACTGAGACACAATCGATTTACGGTATTGTACAAAAATTGGATAAAACGCCGAAAGATCTCTTTGAAGACAAAACAAATCAGGGTGTCGTCGAGCAAAATCTGCGCGAACAAACGATTACTGAGGTAGAGCAGTCATATAACGATGGAAACAATCAGCCGCAAACCAGTAAAGCCTTGTATCTGAGCAACGAAAAAGTTGAAGAGAAACATAAGGGCTGGTTCATCAATCTGCGTTCCGGCGAGCGTGTCAGCATTAAGCCGACTATGATTCTGCGTACTGCCATCGTTACGATACGCAAGTACACTTCCGATGGCGGTAAGACTATCGGCAAGGAGGAAGCGGAAAAAGACTTGTGTCTGCCTGTCAGCAACAATAAGTCAACCGTAACCAGCACAACCTTCCTCGGCATCAATGCTGATAATGGCGGTGCACTCAATAGCCGTAGCGCACGCTTTACGCCTGATATATTTAAGCGTGAATTGAGTGGTTTCGGTACGCAATACGCCAACGGTTTGACTCTAGAAGGTATTATTGCCAGCTTCACCTTTATCGATCCGAATAAGCGTACGGACGATCCTGTTACTGCCGATGGTGACAGCGGTGGTACAGGTACGGATAAAGAGCTGGGTTATGGTTCTGGTACGCCTAACAATAAATGCTTCTCCGGTAAAGAAGATGATCACCGTAGTTTATTGTTGAATCAGAAGGATAAAGGGTTGAATCAGAAGGATAAAGGGTCGCTTGAAGTGAAAGGCCGTATCTGCGGTCTGCAACGTATCAGTTGGCGCGAGCTGTTTTTCTGATTGGTTTGTGTAAGCGTATTTAGGATGAAGAGGTCGTCTGAAAACTTGGAAACAGGTTTTCAGACGACCTTTCCTTTTTCTTTTGCATGGCTCTTTTAGTTATTCATTGGATTTTGAGCGAGCAGTAAACTGGGGCTTTTGCGCGGGTAAGTCCCACGCTAAACTTCGTCATAAATATTGCGACGCAACATTGGTCGTCAGAACAGGCTTATCTGTATGTTGCTATCGAATAAAGTTCGCCGAGATGTATTCGACACGAGAGCCTGATTGATAAAACAAAAGGTCGTCTGAAAACTTAGAAACAAGTTTCAGACGACCTTTCGTTTGATATGCTTGATTCGATTAACCCGGTTTGCCATCCGCACGCGGACGGATGAGCCAAGGAATGTATTTCCATGCGTAAAGCAGCAACGCCAGCGCAAAGAGGACCGAGGAGGTACGGATACTGTGTACATAACCGTTGCCGCTGACGAAGGTGGCAATGATGCGGATAACCGTGGAAGCAATCATCAGCCAAAAGGCGACGGGTACGGATTTGGGCGGGGGGTAGATAGAGTTGCCGGTATGCCCGAGCGCGGTGCGCGCCATCATACCCAAGGTCAGTACGCCGATACCACCAACGCCGATAAGGTGCACGCCGAGATTAAGGAACGAGGCGTGAAAGTAAGAAGCCCCGACGGCAATCAGTCCCAAGCCTGTGAACAAATAGCCTGCGAACAAAATCCACAGCATCGGTTCTTTCAAAACGGCTTTATACCACCAGCGGTAAACCTGTACGGTAAAAATCACGCCCGCTGCAAAAGCAAAAGCAGATGAGAGCCAAGGCAGGGCTTGGTGCGCCATCAGTATGGCGGTCAACATAGGCAACCAAAGGGATGCGTGCGCCACCCATACCGGACTGGGGATTTGCGGAACGTTCAGGCGTTTGGAGGTAAAGAAGGAAATGATCCGCATACCGATAAGACCGATAAAGCCTGCAACCATAATCAGACCGGACTGCAGCCCGCTGAGAAGTGCGGCTGCGTTTCCGGCATGCAGTTGGAAGTGGAATGCGGCATGCGTGCAGCCTAGGACGACGATGGCGAACACGGCGACGTAGTTGCGTTTGTTCTTAGACCGGATCACAGGCAATGCCATGCAAACCGCGCCGTACCAGAAAAACAAAGTGCCGAGTATGCCGCTCGCGGTTGCGCCCCAACCCGGAATGAAAACTGCAATCCTTGCCGCCAACCAAAATGCGGTCAATCCAACCAAAACGCCGCCGCGTGTAGGCGGCTGTCCCGTCCAAGTGGCAACAGCGGTCAACAGAAAGGCAATGACGACGAGTCCTGCATAGCCCCAAATCATTTCATGGGCGTGCCAGTAAAAGCCGCGCAACTCACCCGTACCCGTATAGCCGAAGCCCCAAAGCAGGATAGACAGTGCGCCGTATAGTGCCGCCAGCGAGTAGAACGGGCGGAATGCCATTGCCCAAACAGGGTGTTTGAAAAAGGCGGTCATGGTAGTTCCTTGGTTTGTATTTGGAATGGTTTATTTTGAATTTGAATGGATAGGAAGGGGTCGTCTGAAAAAGCTGACATCGCGTTTTTGACTTTTCAGACGACCTTTTTGTCAGATTCCTTCAGGCGGCGGCAGGAACGGCTCGACTGCAGGAAACAGTTCGCGTTCTTCAAAGCGCGCATGGTCGCGCAGGGTAACGGCAAAATCCTTATTCCACTCTTCATTAAGATATTCAGGATTTGCCATCATGCCGCGCAATTTAGCGTGTTCCGCCTCGAAACGCTCACGCATCGCAGCGGGGATATTTTTCCAATATGGAGTAAACATGACCTCTTCTTCAGCAAAATGCGGTTCTAATTCAAGGAAATGGGCTTCCAACTCTGCCTGATGACTTTCAGCAGGCGTACGTAGAAGGCGGACACAGAGAGAAAGGGCGTGATGGTGTTCGCGGGAAAGTTCGATAAGTGCTGGATGGCGTTTTAACGGCTTCATAATATTTGATTATAATGATAATAAATTATCAAACTGCACTGGATTAATTTAAATGTTTCGGATATTATGAAACTTAATCATATATAAAGTCAAACACATAACGGCGACAGTTCTCCACTATGGACACTGCCGCCGTTCCAAAAAATAATATATTCAAACAGAGAAAACCATGTATCTGACGCAACATACGGATTATGGTCTGCGGGTATTGATTTATGCGGCCGTAAACGACGATTCGTTAGTCAATATCGGAACCATTGCCGAAGCCTATAACATTTCCAAAAGTCATCTGATGAAAGTCGTTACCGCGCTTGTCAAAGGCGGATTTCTAACCAGTACAAGAGGGAAAGGGGGCGGACTGCGTCTTGCCGATACTCCCGACAAAATCAACGTTGGTGCAGTCGTGCGTCATCTTGAGCCTATGCAGATTGTCGAATGCATGGGTGAAAACAACGAATGCCTGATTACGCCGTCCTGCCGTCTTGCCGGTATTTTGGGCGGGGCGATTAAGGCTTTCTTTGCACATTTGGACGGATTTACTTTGCAAGATTTGCTTAATAAGCCGACTTATGATTTGTTGTATGAACCGAAAATTGAAATCATTGCAGAAAAAGTGAACGGCAAAACAGCATAATTTAACCCGTCAAATAGAGTATGAGAAAGTTTTGATAGGGTCTGTAGGTTAGGTGGTAGTGGAAATTATCAGGCGTATTTTTGTAATCGTAATATGCTTGTATAGGTAAGTTTTATTTTCAGATGACCTATAAATCAGACGACCTATAAATAGGTAAGTGCAATAGGTTTGTTTTTCTGTTCTTGTCAGTTTCTTGTTGATGGGCTGGAAATAAATCTGAATAAACCCTATGATAATAATTGTTTGTGCCATTTGTTTGATGGGGATTTACACCATTGTTGTTATTTTATCTGTACGTTATATTATAAATTTTGAACTTTTTCTGTTAACCGCATTCTAATGCAACCAAATGAGGCAGTGCGTCCTCTTTTTCTTTTGTTTTGTTGTGATAATGAATAGCAATATCAAAATATTATGTCGTATGATATTAAGTTGAAGAAATATTCTCAGATGGATATTCACTTTAAAAACAAATGTAAAAATAGGTTGCAAACAAAAATTGTTGCTATTATCATGCGTTGATTATGAATAAAGAACGAATTTTAACTCCAGCAGTCGTCATCTCGGTGGTTTTAATCCACGCGGGTTTGGTCGCGTTGTTATGGCAAGCACACAAGCCGCCTGTGCCGGAAATGATGAATATTGAGTTTGTCGATTTGGCAGATTTGGGTGGTGATGGTGGCGGGGACGGTAGTCCTGAAGGCGAAGGTGCACCGGCAGCTCCGGAAAAGACGCCTGAGCCTGAACAACCAAAGCCAAGGCCAAAACCTAAGCCGGTTGAGCCTCCAAAGCCTATCATCAAGCCGGTGGTGACGAAAAAAGAGGATGCTGATATCCAGCAGCCTAAAGAGAAGCCGAAGCCGGTTGAAAAACCGAAGCCCGAACCTAAGCCGGAACCCAAACCTGAGCCTAAACCAGAGCCACGCCCAGAGCCTAAGCCTGAACCTAAAACAGAATCCAAACCTGCGCCTCAAGCCTCGGAATACACCGGTACTAAAACCGGTCCGAATACTGCGGAAAACGGAAAAGGCAGTGGAGAAGGTAAGGCTCTTCACGGTGAGGGTAAAGGAAGTGGTGGCGGTACGAAAGGTACCGGCAGCGGACGCGGTGAAGGCAGTGGATCAGGAAGCGGCGGTGCCAAAGGTGAACATGGATCAGGTACCGGTAGCGGCGGAGGCGCCGGAGGCGGAGGTGGAAGCGGTGGTCCTCCTGCCATCGTAGATAAAGGTTTCCTCCCTACTCCGGCTTATCCGCCTCTCTCTATAGAAAACGGAGAGGAAGGGATAGTGCATTTATCTATTCTTGTTCAACC
>ERZ773254.1128-NODE-1128-length-12495-cov-2.797428_pt1 | contig 12495 bp, 8 predicted proteins | sample MGYA00580516_ERZ773254 | MGnify/ENA primary metagenome ERZ773254 (study PRJEB29015, sample SAMEA2738158) | human oral metagenome | biome: human oral; feature: human-associated habitat; material: saliva | place: China | collected 2192 ...
ACAAAGACTGTCTCCCTGCCTGATGGACGCACCATCAGCATTGAGACCGGTAAGCTCGCAAAGCAGGCGGACGGCGCAGTGATGCTGCGCATGAACAACACCATGCTTCTCGCTACCGTTTGCGGTGCCAAAGACGCTGCCCCCGGCACCGATTTCATGCCCTTGCAATGTGACTATAAAGAAAAATATTCCGCTGTGGGTCGCTTCCCCGGTGGATTCACCAAACGCGAAGGTCGTGCTGGCGACTACGAGATTTTGACTTCTCGTCTCGTTGACCGCGCCCTCCGTCCCCTCTTCCCTTCTGACTATCACGCAGAAGTGTTTGTGAACATCACACTCTTCAGTGCTGATGGCGTGGATATGCCCGATGCTCTCGCTGGTTTCGCTGCCTCTGCAGCTTTGGCTTGCACCGACATACCTTTTGATGGTCCTATCTCTGAAGTGCGCGTGGCTCGCATCAACGGAGAGTTTGTGATCAACCCTACCTTCGAACAACTCAAGGGTGCCGACATGGATCTCATGGTTGCGGCTACTGAAGAGAACATCATGATGGTGGAAGGTGAAATGGATGAGGTGCCCGAAAGCGCACTCCTCGAAGCGCTCAAGGTGGCTCACGCTGCTATCAAACCTATGTGCCAAATCCAAAACGAACTCTCTAAGGAATTGGGCAAGGATGTGAAGCGCGAATACTGCCACGAAGTGAACGACGAAGATCTCCGTGCACAAGTGAAGAACGATTGCTACCAAAAGTGCTACGACATCACGAAGTCTGCACTCGAAAAGCATGATCGTTTCGATGCTTTCGAAGCTGTTCGTGAAGAATTCAAGGTGGCTTACGCTGCTGCTCACACTGAGCTCACTGAAGACGAATTGGCTGAAAAGAATGCGCTCATCGATCGTTACTACCACGATGTTGAGAAGGACGCTATGCGTCGTTGCATCCTCGACGAAGGCGTGCGTCTCGATGGTCGTAAGACTACTGACATCCGTCCTATCTGGTGCGAGGTGAATCCTCTCCCTGGTCCTCACGGTAGCGCTATCTTCACTCGTGGTGAAACACAAAGCCTTTCTACTACAACGCTCGGTACGAAGCTCGATGAAAAGATGGTGGACGATGTACTCGACAAGAGCTACATGCGCTTCCTCCTTCACTATAACTTCCCTCCCTTCTCTACCGGTGAAGCTCGCGCTCAACGTGGTGTAGGTCGTCGTGAAATCGGTCACGGTCACTTGGCATGGCGCGGTTTGAAGGGCCAAATCCCTGCTAACTTCCCTTACACTGTACGTGTGGTAAGTGATATCCTCGAGTCTAACGGTTCTTCTTCTATGGCTACCGTTTGCGCTGGTACGCTCTCTCTCATGGATGCTGGTGTACCCTTGAAGGCTCCTGTGTCTGGTATCGCAATGGGCTTGATCAAGAACCCCGGTGAAGACAAGTATGCTGTCCTCTCCGACATCCTCGGTGACGAAGACCACCTTGGCGACATGGACTTCAAGACCACGGGTACGCTCAAGGGCTTGACCGCTACGCAAATGGACATCAAGTGCGATGGACTTTCATACGAAATCCTCGAAAAAGCACTTGCTCAAGCTAAGGCTGGCCGTGAACACATCCTCGGTGAGATGATGAAGACCATGGATCAACCACGTGAAGACTACAAGCCTCACGTTCCTCGCATCGAAGCCTTCGAAATTCCTAAGGAATTCATCGGTGCCGTTATCGGTCCTGGTGGTAAGATCATCCAAGGTATGCAAGAAGAAACTGGTGCTACCATCACTATCGAAGAAGTGGATGGCGTAGGTAAGATTCAAGTTTCTGCTCCTAACAAGGATAGCATCGACGCAGCCGTTGCTAAGATCCGCGCTATCGTGGCTATCCCCGAAGTGGGTGAAGTGTACGATGCCAAGGTCATCAGCATCATGCCTTACGGTTGCTTCGTAGAGTTCATGCCTTCTAAGGAAGGTCTCCTCCACATCTCAGAAATCTCTTGGAATCGCCTCGAAAGCGTTGAAGACGCTGGCATCAAGGAAGGCGACAAGCTCCAAGTGAAGCTCCTCGAAATCGACCAAAAAACTGGTAAGTTCCGTCTTTCTCACAAGGTTTTGACCGAGAAGCCCGAAGGTTGGGAAGAACGTCCTGCACGCCGTCCTCGCCGCGAAGATGGTGAGCGTCGTCCCCGTCGTGAACAACGCGACTAATCTCGCGCTTTTTAACCTAGTAGGCTGCTTTTTTACCTTATAAGCTGCGTTTTAGCAGCCTATTAGCTGCATTTTGTCTATAACTTGCATCTGCAGCATAGGATAATATACCATTTGCCCTCACATTCCCAACGGAGTGTGAGGGCATTTCTATTATGGATAACTATAAGAGAAGACCACTAACTTTTGTGATAGGAGACTTTCAGCCAAACACATGAAATTGGATATCTATAGTTCCTTCCAATTACATTTCTAATTGTCGCATTTTGAGGGCTAATACTTTTTACAAAGTACTCACAATGGTTTTGATAACATGGAAATTATAAGTAACTTTGCGGAAGAAATTAGCCTCTTTTGGAACTGTTGACTACGAGCTCACCTATAGTATTCGTCAGCCTCTTATGAACAGCAGTATAGGATTTACTATCGTATCGATATTATCCCTAACCAGTACAATTCCAACCAAGTTAGGAAAGCACCTGATCTCATTGTTAAACACCTATTACACAAAACAATATGACAGCAGAAGAGTTATTTGGGGAAATCAGTAAAAAAGCAATAGCCTTTGGTATGTCCCCAAAAAACAAAGGGCAGCAGATAGAGAACCCAATAGGAAATACCATTATTAGAACAATCAGAGGCATTTACTAGTGGTACTGCATATTTTGGATTCCTCAATCCAGAAGAAGAAACTTCAGGCCCATACTCTGATTTCTCTTTTGTCGTTTTTCCAAATTCAGTAGACAACGTGACGACTTGCGTGGTTTGTCTTGCTGTAGGTTCGTCTGGATTCCGCAACGATTATCAGTTGGCAGCACTTCCAGGTCTTCGCAGAATGTTCCTTAAACTCAAGGGGCAGAATACGTTTTTCAAGGCATCGTTTAATGATATAGAAAATACGTCAACTGATTTGTTGAAAGAAATTCGCGCATCATATACTCAATTAGCCAGTGTCATAGAGAAGTATAAGACTGTTTTGCCCGCTAGTTGCATTGTTAATCCTCAAGAGGAAGAAGGAATAAACACCATTTATGCATGGCTGGCTACCTACGCTAAGATACGATCTTGGGGGACAAAAGAGAAAAAAGAACTGGTAGATGCCTGCTTGTCAAGTATGCTCTCCACAAGCGTTCCAAACGAAGAGCAGGAGGTAAAAGACCTTCTCGAAAGACGTAAGTATATCGTATTGCAAGGAGCTCCAGGAACTGGAAAGACCTATACAGCATTGAATATCGCTAATAGTTACGATAAAACATTCTTTGAACAATTCCACGCAGAAACGACCTTCTCCGATTTTGTCTACGGTATAGAGCCTAATATGTCTGGGGATATGTCGCAACCACAGTTCAAAGCTAAGGAAGGTGTGCTTTATCAAGCTGTAAAATATGCAAACAAACACGAGAATGAAAAGGTGCTACTGATCATTGATGAAATCAACCGTGCCAATTTGTCGAATGTACTTGGCCCTGTATTTTATCTTTTCGAATATCAATCAGGGATGAGAAACGTTAAAATATCAGTTGGTGATATGACACTGACTACACTTCCTGATAATCTTCATGTGATAGCAACCATGAATACGGCAGACAGAAGTTTGGCTGTCGTAGACTTTGCATTGCGCCGCCGCTTTGCATGGTACACTCTCCGTCCTCACGAGATAACGCCCGGAAGTGGTAAGAAGTTCATGAAAGATAGCTACAATAAATTTGCTAATATTTTTTTCCAATACGCTACTGATGATGAACTTAATCTCCAACCTGGTCAATCTTATTTTATTGTAAGCAAACAGGAAGCTAACAAGGAAATGAAGGAGCGTATGATCTATGAGTTAATGCCCTTGATAAAAGAATACTTAGCTGAAAGGTATCTATTGAAAGCGAAAGACTCCTTCTACGACTTATTCCTAAAAGAAACAGGAAAATTGATATATGAGTAAAATGCAGGTGTTTTCTTTGGGACAGCTACCAACTTTGTCTTCTACAATATGGACTTGCGATAAGGTAAAGCAAAGTTGGAAATGGAAGGACCGCTCAATGGAAGCTGTCATGCAGAGATTTGTGGATCTGAATCAGAAGAATTTATCCTATCTTGATATTTCTGCATGTGTAGAGTCCGTCAATGGCAAGCCTGCTATCAAACTCACAACATCTAGGTTTGTGGGTGCAATCCCTATTATTTCTCCTATGAATGGTAAAGCGGTGGGAGATCTAACTGTTATCGGCCGATTTGGAGAGGATGTAGGAGAACTAATAAGTTTACTTGATAGTACCATAAAACCTGAATATTCCGATGAAATTCAGTTGGTTCAGGATTCTCAGATGACGCCACCCATATTTATTGAGTGCTGCAAATACTTGGAACTTTATGAGCAAGCGGAAAAGTTCAAATGGAGAAAGTTTACCAATGAAGTCAGAACCAGTCGCCAACCAAGTGGTTCTACGCTGTGGTCGGAATATGCCATAAGAACAGCGCACAATCCTATGGAATTCTCTGTTTTCCATAACAAATGCAATATACTCACCTCGGATCATCCTGAGTGGCAGCAATTAAACTACGTCCTCCAACTTGCTATAGAAGAACTAGAATCTCAAAGAACGCCACTTAGAACGCGGGCTGTCTATTCTTCACAGATCGCCAGAATGAAGATAAAACTTCGTGATAAACGTTGCTCTCCTATAGACCAGATAAAACTCCGTACATCAGACCCTTATATCATTAGACAGCTTAAAGAACTAGCAAATAACATCTTACGCAATAGTACTAACGAAAAGTTGGCATGGCGTATGGATTATGCAGAGTTTTTTGAGAGGTATATTCAGTACTTATTGAGCGATGTATCTAAAAAGAAAGGGGCAAGAGAAGTGAACAATCCTCATTATAGTATCCGCATGAGAAATCGCCCCTCATGGGCACTTAACTATCTGGAACCAGATATGATTATTCAGAAAGGAGACAAACAGATAGTGGTTGACGCAAAGTACAAAAGTCATCTTTTTAATTGGAACAAAGATAGCGAAGATATCAAGGAAACCTTCCGCCATGATCTTCATCAAATACTAGCCTATTGTTCCTTAAATGGTATGACTCAAAAACAAGCCATACTAGTCTACCCGTTCAGTGATTTCATTTGTCATGAAGTGAACATATACAGTTCAGTCACAACTTCAGAAGCCAAAGTGTTGATGGTTGGTATTCCAATGGTGAAGAATAAAATAGAAGAAGTGAAGACTAGGCTTAATGAGGTCATTAACTTCGATAATAAGTGCCACCACAAACAAGTTCTTGTTTAGAAGTCAAATGTAAACAATCCCACAAACTTCCAAGATATTTCTATCTTTTTAGATTTCATCTATTGCAATATGATTTTTCTAACAACATAAGTAAACGCCCGAAGTTCTCTATAAGAACGCTCGGGCATTCTTGTATCATCAACAAAAAGTGGCAGAAAATTCATCACTTTTTCGCCGATTTTCATCTCTTTGCCGCTCTTGTGACCCCATATATAAACAGGGGGGGGGAGAAAGGAGCGGAGTAAGGAAGAAAATTGGACATTGTGAGAAGCGAAAATAGTTATTTGTGTGGAGAATATTGCACTTTGAGAGAAGCACTAAACCCAATCGATCATTAGAGCGTTATAGTGCGATTCATTATAGAGAAGATAACTTCCTGCCATCTTCCATTTTCTTGTTGGCATCTTGTTTCTTGTTCGCTCTCGACGTAGCTCGCTACGCCTTCGAACTCACAACCAACCAGCTGCTCAACAATCCAATGAGATCCGTTCAGGATCTAATGACCGATTGGGGCTAAACGACATTTGTATGGAGAACACTGCACTTTATCAATCAAACGGCAGTGACTAGTGGTGAGCCACTGCCTAAAATCGCATAGAAAATGGGGGCAATTCAAAGAAAATCATTACCTTTGCACCAAATAGTCAAATGATAATTACAACACATGGCACAAGAAGACGTTTTTAAGAAAATAGTTTCCCACTGTAAGGAGTATGGATTTGTATTTCCCTCCAGTGAAATCTATGACGGATTGGGCGCAGTCTATGACTACGGTCAACTCGGCGTTGAACTCAAAAATAATATCAAGCAATACTGGTGGCAATCTATGACCTTGCTTCACGAAAACATCGTGGGCATTGATTCTGCCATCTTCATGCACCCCACCATTTGGAAGGCTTCTGGTCACGTAGATGCGTTTAATGACCCCTTGATTGACAACAAGGATTCTAAGAAACGCTATCGTGCTGACGTGCTCATCGAAGATCAACTCGCAAAGTATGACGAGAAGATTGAGAAAGAAGTGGCTAAGGGTCGTAAGCGTTTCAAGGAAGCCTTCAACGAAGAAGAATTCCGCGCTACCAACGGCCGTGTGCTTGAAATTGCTGCTAAGCGCGCTGCTTTGCACGAGCGTTTTGCGGTAGCTCTCAATGATAGCAACCTTGAAGAATTGCGCCAAATCATCTTGGATGAGGAAATCGCTTGCCCCATCAGCGGTACACGCAACTGGACTGAAGTGCGCCAATTCAACCTTATGTTTAAGACCGAAATGGGTTCTACCTCTGAGGGTGCATCTACCATCTACCTACGTCCCGAGACGGCACAAGGTATCTTCGTGAACTACCTCAATGTGCAAAAGACCGGTCGCATGAAGATTCCTTTCGGTATTGCACAAATCGGTAAGGCTTTCCGTAATGAAATCGTAGCTCGCCAGTTCATCTTCCGCATGCGTGAATTTGAACAAATGGAGATGCAATTCTTTGTAAAGCCTGGCACCGAACTCGAATGGTTCAGCCAGTGGAAGGAAACACGTATGGCTTGGCACCAAGCTCTCGGTTTTGGTGCAGAAAACTATCGCTTCCACGACCACGAGAAGCTCGCGCACTATGCTAATGCAGCAAGTGACGTGGAGTTCAAGATGCCTTTCGGATTCAAAGAAGTAGAAGGTATCCACTCTCGCACCAACTTCGACCTCTCACAGCATGCTCAATTCAGTGGTAAGAAGATTGAGTACTTCGATCCTGAAATGAACGAAAGCTACACTCCCTATGTCATCGAAACTTCTATCGGTGTAGACCGCATGTTCCTCAGTGTGATGTGCCATGCCTACGAAGAAGAGAAGCTCGAGGGTGGTGATAGCCGCGTGGTGCTCCGCTTGCCTGCTGCCCTTGCTCCTGTGAAGTTGGCCATCTTCCCCTTGGTGAAGAAAGATGGACTCCCTGAGAAGGCACACGAAATCATGAACGAATTGCGTTTCCACTTCAAGTGTGCTTACGAAGAGAAGGATTCTATCGGTAAGCGTTATCGTCGTCACGATGCCATCGGTACGCCTTTCTGCATCACCGTAGACCACGAAACACTCAACGATGGTTGCGTGACCATTCGTGAACGCGACACCATGAAGCAAGAACGTGTGAAAATCGAAGACCTCCGTGCTTTGATTGAGGACAAAGTGTCTATCACCTCTTTGCTCAAGAAACTTAAATAATCCCCCGTTGTTCCCACCTAGTCGATTGTGATAAGGTGGGGGCAGCTCTGTTTGTCAAAGAACTCTATGAATCGCGCATCTCTCTTTACTCTCATGTCGGCTTTGCGTGCTGGACAAGCACGAAGCTGGGGACATTTTGCTCAGACACTTCGCACTTGTTTTGTGCTCCTTCTTGTAGGGTGTGGCTTGGCGGTGACAGCTTGTTCAAGCGAAGAAACCATCGATCCTGTCTACGAAAATTGGGCAGCACGCAATATGGCAGCTTTTTCCGATACACTGCGTGTAGCGCGTACTGCTATTGCCCAAGCTAAAGCACAATATGGCGATGCCTGGGCAGAACATACGCCTTGGCGCGTGTTTGGAAATTATACACTGGGCACTGGTGGTAAACCTACAGCCAAAGATAGTTTGGTGGTGCGTGTGGTGAGTAGCCAGCTTTCAGCTGCCGAGGCACTAAAAGCTCCACGTCCTCTCTACACCGACACGGTGCGCGTAGCCTATATGGGACGTTTAATGCCCACTTCGGCCGACCCAGCAGGGAAAGTCTTTGACTTTAGTGGCCCTTCTAGACTGGAAAGTGATGTCTTTAACACTGCGCTCGGCACTGATGCTCAATTTGCTGTGAGCAACGTCGTGGTGGGTTTCTCCACGGCACTCCAACAAATGCACGTGGGCGATCGCTGGCGCATCTTTATTCCTGCTAAGTCGGGCTACGGCAATGCAGCCCAAACTTCTATTCCTGCAGGTTCTATGCTAATCTTCGACTTGCAGCTACGTAAGTTTTGGCACCCCTAACCCAAGTTGTCTCACACGACATTGTGCCAAACTTGGAACAAAACGATACATCAACAACACAACTAATAATATGCCCTTTGCTAAACTTCAAATCATCGGTAAGGGGCAGGGAAGAAAGAACAAGTGTCTTGCCAATAATGGTCTGGTCATGAGGCTCTCTTCTTGAAAAACTAAACAGCTATACAAAATCATGCTCGAAATACGCAATCTTCACGCTTCTGTAGAAGGCAAAGAAATTCTTCGCGGCATCAACCTCACCATTCGTGACGGTGAGGTTCATGTGCTCATGGGGCCTAATGGCTCTGGTAAGTCCACTCTCTCTAATGTGCTTGTGGGCAACCCTAAGTTTGATGTGACTGAAGGTGAAATCATCTTCAATGGCAGGAATCTTCTCGAACTTGAACCCGAGGAGCGTAGCCACGAAGGTATCTTCATGTCGTTCCAAGCACCCATCGAAATTCCTGGTGTTTCGATGACAAACTTCATGCGCGCTGCCGTTAATGCTAAGCGTGAATACTTCGGTCAAGAACCCCTCTCGGCTTCTGATTTCCTCAAGGTGTTGCGCGAAAAACGCAAACTCGTGGGACTCGATGCTCACTTCATGAGCCGTGGTGTTAATGAAGGTTTCTCTGGCGGTGAACGCAAGCGCAACGAAATTTTCCAAATGGCAGTGCTCGAACCTAAGTTCTCCATTTTAGACGAAACCGACTCTGGTCTTGACGTTGATGCACTCCGCATTGTGGCTGAGGGATTCAATCAACTCCGCAAACCTGAGACTTCTGCTCTCGTGATTACTCACTACCAACGCATGCTTGACTACCTCAAGCCTGACTTTGTACACGTCCTTGTCAACGGTAAGGTAGTGAAAGAAGGTGATGCTACGCTTGGCTACGAAATCGAAAAGCGTGGCTTTGACTGGATCAAAGAAGAATTGGCGCAATAAGACAAAAATAGGCACAGCTCTCGCCGTGCCTCATTTGTGCTGATGCCTAATAACCTAAAGTTTTTTGCTTCACACCTCAACTAATTCTTCTGATTCTTATGTCTAGTCTTCAACAATATCTCGATCTTTATCGCGATGCCCACGACCTCATCGCCCAGCATAGTTGTGCTGTGCTCAATGAGCGTCGCCAGGAGGTTGCGCAACTTTTGCAAGATCGTCAGCTCCCCAATACGAAGGTGGAGCGTTACAAATATACAAATGCTGATGCTGCTTTCGCTCCCGATTTTGGCATCAATCTTAAACGCCTTTTAGGAGGTGCTCAGGCTCAAAAGCTCTGCAAGTGCAGTGTGCCAGGACTCCCCACTTATGCCATGTATGTGGTGAATGATGTGGTGGTGCCTCTGTCTGAAGAAGAGCAACTCCCTGAGGGAGTAACGGTGCTCTCTTTTGCACAAGCTGCTGCGCAGTGCCCCGAATTGCTCCAAAAGTATTATCATAAGGCCGCTCAACAAGAACCTGCTAATGCTCATAAGAATGTGCAACGCACAGAATATGATGCAGTGACTTTGCTCAACACCTTGCTCGTGCAAGATGGAATTTTGGTGCATCTTGCAGCTGGTGCAAAGCTCGATAAGTCTTTGCAAATCGTCTTCCACACGCAGTCTAAGCAACCCATCATGGCAAATCGCCGCCTCCTCGTGGTGGCAGAAGCCGATAGCTTTGGCGAAATCTTAATTTGCGAACACGCAAAGGGATTAAAAGACAGCCTTTCTACGCAAGTTACTGAAGTATATTTGGATGAGAAAGCCTCTGTGTCCATCTACAACCTCGAAGAGACGCGCGAAGGTCACAGCCGATTTACCAACATCTACGTTGAACAACAGAAGGAGAGTCGATTCTCTCTCAACAATCTAGCCCTCAGTACTGGAATTTCTCGCACCATGACCAACGCTCGCTTGTTGGGCGAAGGTGCAGACTGCCAAACAGCCGGTATGGCTATCACCGATGGCAAGCAGCATGTAGACAATACCCTCCTTGTGGATCACGTGGCAGAGAATTGTACGTCCGATATGCTGTACAAATACGTGCTCGATGGTGAGAGCACTGCTGTGTTCGCAGGAAAAGTGATGGTGCGTCCTGATGCTCAGAAGACACTGTCACAACAGAGCAGTGCTAATATCTGTTTGTCGCCTACGGCACACGTGCATGCCCTTCCTATGCTGGAGATTTATGCTGACGATGTGCGTTGTAACCATGGCGCTACGATTGGTAAACTCGATGAAGGGGCACTCCTGTATTTGCGTCAACGAGGTATTCCTCTCGCAGAAGCCAAGTTGTTGCTACAACATGCCTTCGTCAACGATGTGCTGCAACGCATCCCCATTGAGGCTCTTCGTGAGCGTTTGTCGCATTTGGTGGAGCTTCGCTTCCGTGGTGAGTTGCATCATTGCCAAGATTGTCACCACTAAGGTGGCGTTGCTGAGTTCAGCAATTCAAATAAACTAAATAATTTTCCGCACTGCTACCGGGTTGAGCCGATGCGGTGCGGAATTCTTTTGACGTGATGTGTGCGCACACTATGGGTTGAGGTCAAAGACTACGTGGATTTATGGCGCACCACTATGATATATTTTTTCTATGTACACCTATCGTCAAGATTTTCCCATACTTTCTAGAGAGGTCTACAAGCATCCGCTTGTTTACTTTGACAATGCAGCTACAACACAGAAACCGCAGTGCGTGATTGATGCCATTGCGCGCGAATATGCGGAGGTGAACGCCAATGTGCACCGAGGGATTCACTATCTTTCGCAACAAGCTACGGAGCTGCATGAGGCAGCGCGCGAAACTGTGCGCAAGTTTATAAATGCTCGCAGCACGAGCGAAATAATTTTCACGCGTGGCACCACAGAGAGCATCAATCTTGTGGCTTATTCCTTGGGAGAAGCCTTCCTCAAAGAGGGAGATGAAGTGATCCTTTCTGTGATGGAACACCATTCTAATATCGTGCCTTGGCAGCTGCTACGTGAGCGAAAAGGCATTGTGATTAAAGTGGTGCCGATGAATGAGGCTGGTGAGTTGGATATAGACGCTTATCGCGCGCTCTTTACTCCTAAAACTCGCCTTGTAAGTATCTGTCATGTGAGCAATGTATTGGGGACCATAAACCCTGCGCAAGAGATTATCCGCATAGCTCACGAGGCTGGGGCTAAAGTGCTGCTAGATGGGGCGCAAAGTGTGCCTCATTTTGCCGTAGACGTGCAAGCCTTAGACTGTGATTTCATGGTGTTCAGTGGACACAAAATCTACGGTCCTACAGGAATTGGCGTGCTTTATGGTAAAGAAGACTTGCTCGAACAACTTCCTCCTTATCAAGGTGGAGGTGAGATGATAGCCCGTGTGAGTTTTGAGCACACCACTTTCGAGCGTCTCCCCTATAAGTTTGAAGCAGGCACCCCCGACTATGTGGGCACTCATGCTTTGGCCACTGCTCTGGACTACATCTCTGCCATCGGTTTGAACAGAATAGCAGCACACGAGGAAGATCTTACCCAATATGCAATGACTCAAATGCGCGAGATAGAAGGCATGAAGTTTTTCGGCACAGCCGCTGCCAAGACTTCAGTCGTATCGTTCAATATCGGCGACATCCATCCCATGGATTTAGGTACACTCCTGGATCGTCTGGGCATCGCCATTCGCACGGGGCATCATTGTGCACAACCTCTCATGGCACGTTGCGGTGTGGAAAGCATGGCGCGCATCTCCTTTGGTCTCTACAACACGCGCGAGGAAGTGGACAGCTTCATCAAAGCTCTCCAACGTGTGGTAGCTATGTTTTAACCCCAAAAGGTCATTAGAACGCTATTGGGCTACTCGTTATAAAGAAAAGATTTTCCTCTAACGATTTGCTCCATCATACTCACGCAGCTGACGTCTTTAATGTCCTGAGGAGAATCTTCTAAGCCTCAGTGCTCCTTACCCCTCAAGAGCCTCCACTTTATTTCCAGTGTTTGAAACAGTGCATTTCAAACACTGGATTTCTTTTTAGGGTCACGACT
>ERZ773254.1136-NODE-1136-length-12428-cov-37.982704_pt1 | contig 12428 bp, 11 predicted proteins | sample MGYA00580516_ERZ773254 | MGnify/ENA primary metagenome ERZ773254 (study PRJEB29015, sample SAMEA2738158) | human oral metagenome | biome: human oral; feature: human-associated habitat; material: saliva | place: China | collected 2192 ...
CCGCGCCCGCGAAGAGGGCCACGTAGACCACGCGCATCCCCCAATAGAACGGCTCAACGTGCAGCCACGCCCGCACGCGGGCCCGGGCGCCCTTGGGGCGCCGCGCTTTGACCTCAGCGCGGTAGTCAGCCCAGCGCCGACGCAGCGTGTACTGACGCGGCGCCGACTCGCGCCGGAATTGCTCCTCGTCCTCCTCGGTGACGGGACGCTCAGACAACGGCGGAACCATCATGATCTATCAACCTCCACGATGAGGTGTCCTCCTGCGCGCCCCCGCCATAGGAGACGCGCCCTGATAGCAGGTAAGACTACGCCTCGAACTGGCAAGAAATACTCAGAATGCGAAGTAACTATTATGCACATTCACCCGATTTGTGGTGACGAGCGGCACAGATGTGCGTTCGTCGCGAGCGCCTCGCGTCTGACCTTGTCAAACATTGATCCGCCCTCCCGACATCCGCGCAACCTACAGGTGAAACTGTGGGCCACTATCTGGACACTGATGTCGATAGGGCGCGCAACGGTGCGAATGTGCAGCGCGCGAGTCAAGCGCCCGAATGGGGGAGGCGCGCGTGCGCGGAAGGCCCTCGGGGGTGGGGTCGCCCGCGGGCCGCCAAATGTTTCACGTGAAACACTCTGACAGGAGAAGCCTTGATTCATGTCAATCTGTGCGCAGTGACTGTGTCGCGCATTTTGTGAGGCATGTGCCGTGTATACCTGTCCCCATGAGGAAGCGCAGTAACCGAGTGGACGTGAAGATGAAGGCCGACCTCCAACGCTGGCTCATTGAATCCGGAGAAGCTGAAGAGCTTGTGGCCTTCCTGCGCGAGGAGCGGGCGCGGCATCCCGTGCCCCCGCCACGAGTGGCCGTAACCACGAGCCTTGATGTCGATATTTTCGATGCCATGATGGCTCGCGCGTCCAGTGAGGGCATCGCGTCACGGTCGGGTGCCCTCCGCGCCGCGGTGCGTGAGTGGGTGCGCGATGTCGAGTGCCAGCCAGAGCTGCACGAGGATTGACGAGGCCGTGGCTGGTCCCGGGTCATCGACGACGAGTGGGGTGCTGGGCGCGCCACAAAGAGAGGAACCCCGCCATGAAGTAGACATATGACTATGACGAAGCGTGACGATACAAGCATGGCGGAACAGAACGCTGAAATCCGGCGGTGGGCGGAGGCGAACGGCCTAACGCTAGGGGCGAGGCTGGGGCAGCAGGAGGACATGGTCGAGAGACTCCCTTCTCAAGGATCGGTCGTCGAGTTCACAGTGAGTGTCGACGAGGACGTGTACGAAGCGGCGATGCTACGTGCAACCTACGACGGATACGACAACGCGTCCGAGGTCGTCGAAGAGGCCCTCCGAGAGTGGGTGCGGGGGTAGTAGGCCATCGAGAAGTTTCTTGCCGGTGTAGCTCGTGAACGGCAGCGAATGCAAATTCATGTCGGTACCCGGCGACTGCTCCAGCGAGACTCTGCTCGTGTTCCTCGACAACGGGAAGGCTAGAAGTCCGATCCTTATCAAGGACCGCGATCTCTACCCGCAAAACCTGGCCAACACCCCTACACTCTCAAATGCGAAGAGCCGGATTGCGCGGTGTTGTCAGACTGGGGTGACTGTGCCCCGGACTGAAGTTCGGCGTTCGCGTGGGCTCGAGCGTTGAATGCGTGGAACCCCAGGAACGATGCGCCGATGATGACAACGGCGGCAATAACGGCGCCGACCCACTGGCCGATGTTGGAGGGTTTGGTGGTCATGGTGCATCACTCGCTTAGTGGCCTTGTTTTTCTTCCCAGGTGTCGGTGTTGTTGATAACCAAGTGAGACAACGGAAACTCACCGGTCGTTTCGGTGGTGGTGACCAGGCCGTTGATCGTCTGGGTTTCCCCGGTGAAGGGGTTCGTGAGTGTGCCGCTCCAGGTGGTGGTGAGGGTGATTTCTCGGTTTTCGTGGGGGTAGGGGCCATCGAGCATGGAGCGCCAGCCTTGGGGCGGGGTGTAGTAGTGGCGGATTAAGCGTGGGTCGGTGTTCAGGTCCATGCCTTCGGACCAGACTGATCCTGTTGAGGCAGTCACCAGGCTGGGTGTCCCGTCTCCCCAGTTCCACTCGTAGTTTGTGGCTGTGAATGTCACGGTGATCTCGCGGCCAAACATTGTAACTACATGGCTTTGGGTGGGGCGTGTTGCCGCGACGATGGTGGGGATGAACTTGTTCGTGTAGGAGATGCCCAACGGCCGCTTATACAAACCGGCCCCGTCGGCGTGAACAACAGCTCTCGCTAGATACAGAAGGTCTCGTGTCGTGGGAGTGCGGCTGGGGTCTTGGTTCGGTCCACCCTGTGGATCAGGAGGGAGCGGACAATCATCGACGGTGGCATCATCGGAGACAATGGGGCTGTTGGCCACTTTGCCGAGAAATACTTGTTTGCAGGGCACGGCACTTTTGTAGGAATCTGACACGGGATCAGACTCCTCGTTAGCGGTGAGGGCAGGAATGTCATCAGCGGGGTCATGATCGCTAGGGGAATCAGCCGGATCGGACTCACCCTCACCGAGTTCACCTTCGATTACTAGATCCGACCCTTCGGTATAATGATTGAGCTGCATATCAGGTTCATCAAGCGCATATGTTGATGCAGGAATGACTGTGGTATGCAGGAGTGTAACGATGATAATCGTACTGCTGAATCTAAATGAGCTAATTCGCATCATCGCCAACGAACCTTCCTTGAGTCTCGATCCATTGTCCTTCATGCCACGTCATGATGAGTGTTAGCGTAGACTTATATTCGGATGCAGCGGTGTGTACTTTCGTCTTAGTGCATTTTGTTCCGTCGTATGATTCGACACGGTATTTTGCTACGATCGATCCTTCTGGCACGTCCTTGCCGTTCGCTTTGATCGGCTCGACACGGAGGACATAAGTGATGTTTGATTCCATCCCGTATGTCCATCCGTATTCGTATTGAGCATTGATGTCATCTACAATTGCAGACGCAAATCCTGATGTCGGTGATGACATGTCAGCAAATGGCTTAGTGTCACCTGTGTTGAATGCGTAGACCATGAGTGCTAGGTAGTACTCCGCAGCTGCTTCTGCCCCTCGTTCGGTGTTCTCTTTGGCCTCCTCGGGTAGTTGGGGTTTGGTGTAGGTGGATGCTGCGTGTTCGGCGGGGCGCACGAGCACGCCGTCTGGGCCGATTTGGTAGCCGCCCGACATCGCCGCCTCGCCCGAGGCCGTGGCAGAGACGGTCGGTGCGGGGTTGATGGGCGGGGTGGGCGTGGCTGCTGTGGTGGGTTTGTCGCCCCAGGCCGGCCACCAGCCGTTGGTGACCCCGTTGGTGTAGATGGCGTACAAGCCTGCGAGGATGAGCAGGGTGATGGAGGCACGGATGCCCCAGTCCACGATGTCGGCGTCCATCCACGCTCGCACCCGAGCCTTCACTCCCGCAGGCCGATTGCGTCGTGCCTGCGCCCGGTGGTTGGCCCACCTTTGGCGCAGCGTGTACTTGCGTGGCGCCGTTTCGCGGCGGAATTGCTCCTCGTCTTCGTCGGTGACGGGGCGTTCGGATAGGGGTGGGACCATCATGCTCTCTCAACCTCCACGACGAGGTGTCCTCTGGTGCACCACCATCGTCGGAGGCGCGCCTTGTTATCACGCAAGAGTACGCGCAAGATAAAGACGGAACAATGAGAATGTAAGGTAACTATGATGCATATCGTCTCACGAGTCATCCCCAATCTGAACGGATGTGCGATGCTTCAGTCGGCCTCGTCCCTGACCGCGGCAAATAGTTGACACGTTAGAGGAAGAAGGGTCCTGTTACAGGTAATTCTGTGGGACGGTATGTGGACATGATGGTGTTAATGCTTGGGTGATGTAGGGAATGGGCATGCAAAATGGGCTGCTTCGTGGAGTCGGCGGATACCTCTGAGACTGTTTCACGTGAAACATACCGCGGGTCCGCGGTTGGTTGGGACTGGATCGTGGTCTCGTCTGAGTGGGTTGTAGGTGAGTGTCCGTATATGAATCATGTTCGCCGAACTGGCGGAAAGCTGAAGGGCGGACTTCAGTGTTGAATCTCAGAATCCGGAGCACTTAGAGGGCTTGTATTTCTCCTCCGCGCCGCGGCGGGTGAGTGGGTTCGTGGCATCGAGCCTCCGCCGGAGGGGCGCGGGAATTGACGAGGCCGTGGCATGTTCTCGGGTCACGGACGGCGTGTGGGCAGATGGGTGTGCCGCGAGGACAGGAGCCTCGCTCTCGTGTACACATGTGACTATGACGAAGCGCGATGATGAGAGCTTGGCGGAACAGAATGCTGAAATCCGGCGGTGGGCGGAGGCGAACGGCCTGACGGTTGGGGCGATATTCGGTGAGCAGCGGGGCACGGTGGAGCGAGTCGTTCCTCAAGCGCCGGTCGTCGAGGTCACGGTGCGCATCGACGAGGACGTGTACGAGGCGGCGATGCTGCGCGCAACCTACGACGGCTACGACAGTGCGTCCGAGGTCGTCGAAGAGGCCCTCCGGGAGTGGGGGAGAGGGTACTAGGTCCGCCAAGACGCATTCCGCTAGTTGTGACGGCGTCTCAGGGGGAGTCGTCCGTTATGAGGATGCTGTGCGGCATGTCGTGGGTATTCTCGGCAGGAATATTAGCTGTGACTATGATTCGACAGAGAAGCGTGGTTCGGAGTTCATCGCTCGGGGCCTGATTTCAATGTTGAAGGTCAGATGAGCGAGGGAGCGCATGGACGCCATCGATGAGTTGATTAACGGTGCGAAGACTTTCTACGCGGATGCGCGCAGGGATAAGAATGGGCGTTCGCGCTCGTGGGAGCATTGCTATCGCGCGTTTCGGGACGCGCGGACCGACCCCTCCCCGGATTACGACTATTTGAGTCTGCACCTCGCTTTCTATCTGGCGAGCTGGGGGATGTACAGGGGCTCGTCCTTCCTGCTGCAGAAGGACTACAAGGTGCTTGTGCCCGTCGTCGAGGAGATCCTGAAGCCCGAATACGACTGCCTGTTTGGGATCGCCTGCGTGAGGCTGCGGGAGCCTGAGGTTCAGGCGAGGCTCAAGAAGGTGTGCGAAGAGATCGCCGCCTACTTCCATCCAATCCGCGAAGAGGTCGCAGGGCGTGAGGTTACGACTCCTGTGTCGCCTGTTCTCATCACGAAAATCCTCATGGGAACGTTCGGGTGTGTGCCCGCGTACGATAGATTCTTTCAGGATGGCGTTGCGACATACAAGGTGACGACGCGGGAATACAGCCCGAAGTCCGTCCTCAAGCTCGTGGACTTTTACGAGGAGCACAACGACCGCCTCGAGGAAGCGCGGCGAGGAATGCGGGTCGGCGACCTCATCTATCCGCAGATGAAGCTGCTGGATATGGGGTTCTGGCAGGTCGGGTTCGAGAAGGGCTGAGATGCACGGAGAACCTGATGTGCTTCTCATTAGGGTCGGTGCATAGTCGGTGTGTTAGCGCCGATGAGTGGCTCCTCCGAGTTGAGCGTGGGTGACCGGTTGTTGGTCGGGGGCGGGTAGAGGTCAAGGTCCTGGATGATGAGTGGACTTCTGCCCCCGCCGTCTTCAAGGATCTCGGGCGGTGTCTCACCCTACCTGCTGCTCTACGTTGCCGCGTCCAGCAAGACGTGACCGGTCGCCGCGGGCGCAGGGGTGATCCCCTCTACTTGGTCTGCATTCTTTTGCGCGCCTCACGACCCAGGCTCTCCCCACCCAACAAGAATGCTTCCGTGAGGCCTTCGTGGCAGATGAGGCGCATATCAGCGTCGTTGTCGCCTACCACTGTGCCCAGCAGGTGCGTGATGTCTTCCATCAAGACACACCCGCCCAAGGCCGACGCCTGGCCGCTTGTCTCGTCGCGCGCCTACCAATGTGTCCCATCCTTGCGATTGCTCGACTGGGCCGGACCCTGTGCAATTGGAAGGACTCGCTCGATGCCTACTTCGACATAGGTGGCGCCAGCGATGTACCGCACCGAAGCCATCAACGGAATCATCGAACTGGGCAGATGCGATGCCAGAGGTTAACGCGACCCGACCAACCACAGACGCCGAATGCTTCTCATCACCGCAGGCCTAGACGCCTCCCCCACATCAAACTATGAAAATCAGTTTGACGCCCGTACGCAGATGTATATGGCTGACCTTACGCTCTGCTTGACAGTCAGATGCTGTCGATGAAGACCGTGATCGATAAGAAAGGAAAGATCATGTCCTGGATTGTTGAACTTGTGATTGGCATTGTGTCCGGCGTTGTCTCTGGGATCATTCTTGCGAAACTGGTCCCGGATGGCTCAATGGCCCCGGAACCTACAGCATCAGGAGGAGGTGCCGTGACCCAACAGGTGATGGCAGCGAATGGTGATGTCGCCATGGTTGCCGGCGATCGAAACTATACGCATATTGGTGACGACAACTCGACACACGTGACTGTCGCCGGTGAGAGCGGCTCAAGAAGGGCCGACAGTGATGGGGATATGTGGCTGATGATTGGGCTTGGCTTTGCTGCCTTCGTCGTCATTGCTATCTTCCTCATGAGGTACTACGAGATTCTGGTGGGTCTCCTCGTGATCACTTCCGTGTTCTTGATGACGATGTCATTGCTGACTGCAGGCCTATCCTTGCGGAGTAGGCGCGTGTCGAAGCCTCTTCGCTCCTCCATCGTCGCGAGCTTTCTGGCGGTGACGGCCACCTACGCGACCTACTGGTCGTGTTTCATCCTGTCTACAGGAAAGTCCAGCCTGTCGATCCCGGATCTCAGTCGAATGCTGTCTCAAGCAACCAGCGACGACAAGCTGGTACCGTTCGCCGAGGCTCTCGATCTACTCAGTGCTGAACGCGCCTTCCCCTATGTCTCAGTGGTCTTCATGGCGATGCTCGTGACTGCCGTGCTCTGCTTCTTTGCTCTTGGAATGATGATTCGGGAGTTCTGTGAGCGGCGAGTCGCCGCGCACCGTGCGGGCAGCGTAAGTGGCTGGCTTATCGACCATCTTCCCGTTCCGGGCTGGCGCTACATCCTGGGTGTTCTGCTGCTTGCATGCGTGCCAGCTCTGATCGTCGTGCTCTTCCGCAACGTTCAGCCGACCTGGCTCAGCTAGTGTCAGCAACGATCATGGTGTTGTCCCCGCGCGGCTGTCCGCGCGGGGACAACCGTGTGCGATGATAGTGGGGTTCTTGGCGGGATAACCGCCGCGTTGATTGAGGTAGACCGTGAGAGGTGGCGTCGTGTCGGATCGGAGGCTGGCCTCGACTATCACGGTGGGCGGCGCGACGAACGCGGGAACGTTTGAGGCGGCCGAGCTGATGGCTGCCGGCATGAGCGCGCGCGAGGCGAGCGACGTGTTGTTCGAGCAGAACCTGGTGGTCGCGGGCTCAGAGTCGACGCGGCGCCGCTTGGCGAGCGCGACGACGAAGCATCTGTCGTTCCTCGAGGATGACGCTCTCCGATTTGTTGCCAGCCGCGAGTATGGCTGGGAGCTTGTCATGTGGCTGGCTCTCGTAACGGAGTCCTACGTGTTCGCTGCGTGCGCGCGCGAGGTTGCGTGGCCGCGCCTGGTCGTCGATGAGGCCCCACTGACCTCGTCGGACATCGACGACTTCGTGGAGCGCCAGCGCAGGGTGGATCCCGCGATGTCGACGCTGACGGTGAAGAGTGGGCAGAAAGTACGCTCGGTCTTTCTGCGCTGCATGCGCGACGTGGGATTCATCGACGAGGCTGGGGTTGGTTCGCCGGTGGTGGTTCCCGTGGGGGTTGCCCGCTTGGTGAATGCGGCTCCCCAGCCGTGGGGCTGGCCGATGCGGGAGTCGTTCCCGGTCGCGCAGTTCCAGTTTGATGTCCTCGACTGACAGTTATTCGGGAAATTGTGACGCAGGAGCCATGATTGAGCTCGAATTGTGGGCGGCCTGCGGTACGGTATGAGAAGCCCGGTAAGGGGTGCTGCGCGAGAGGAAGGTACGGTCGGTGTCGAAGCGTGGAGCGTATCTGGATTCGCTCAGGGAGACCTTTGATTGCGCCTTCCGGGTGCTCACGTCGGAGCGCTTCAGAAAGATGGAGGGCCTGGGCAACGAGGTTCCTTTCTTCGTCCTGCGCTATAAGCCGGAGTGGGAGCCGACTGTCGACGAGGAACTCTCGCGGCTACGTCGCCGCCTGCGCGAGGAGCGCTACCGCCTGGCCGATGTTGACGTGTTTGCGCTCGCTGTGGACATGTGGAAGGCATCGCCGTTCTTCGATCAGATGCTGGCGATGGAAAAGACGTTGCCCCCGGAGACTTTCCGGGATGCGCTGAGCAAGGTAATTGACGTCGAGGGTTTGCTCGCGCCCGCTATTAAGGAGGCCGTGGACGAGGCCGGGGGAGAGGAGCGCGTTGATGCCGTCCTGCTCTCCGGGGTGCACCATCTGTTCCCGCTCGTGCGCACGCATTTGCTGTTGAACTGCCTCCAGCCCCTGCTCGGGCGCGTGCCGCTGGTCGTGACTTTCCCGGGGTCGTACCACCAGTCGCCGTCCACTCATTCAGCGCTCGTCCTCTTCGATCAAATATCCCAGGACAACTACTACCGCGCTTTTGATTTGGTGGACTTCTCACTTACTCTAGAACCGTCTGTGAACTGAAAGACAAAGGTGTGACGCATGGACATGAAGGGTCTGTACGCGAAGGATATTTTCCGGTCGATCGACGGTGTCATCAAGGCTGACGACGTCTCCAAAGTTGCTTCCGAGGTCGACGAATACGTCATGACCAGCGAGATCCGCAGCGGTCTGTCGCGCATCGTCGATGCGTGGAACCAGGTCGATGCTCCGTCGAACGGCGTGTGGATCGCGGGTTTCTTCGGTTCGGGTAAGTCGCACCTGCTAAAGATGCTGTCCTATCTGCTCGGTGAGCAGGCGGGCAACCAGCCGGTGACCCGCGAAGATGTCGAACGCGCCTTCGAGCAGAAGGTTGCAGGCGACGAGACGCTTATCGCGGACCTGAAGAGGAGCCTGCATACGCCCACGCGCGCTGTGCTCTTCAATATCGACGCCAAGGATGATAAGTCGACGCGTGAGCGCGGATCGGCAATGATCGAGGTCTTCTACAAGGTCTACTTTGAGGCGCGCGGCCTGTACTCGAAGGATCTGGGAGTCGGAGCGCTCGAACGTGACCTGGAGGATCGGGGAGAGCTGGCGCGTTTCCGCGAGGCCTACCAGGAGGAAGCTGGGCACACCTGGGAGGTCGGTCGCGTCAACACCGTATTCTCGGAGGCGCTCGTCTCGAAGGCACTGGCCCGCCTGGGACACCAGGTGGATCAGCCCTTCCGCAGCTATCGGGAGCAACTCAACCTGTCGGCCGAGGCCTTCGCGCAGGACGTGGCCTCGTGGCTGGATCGTCAGGGTCCTCACCAGCGCATCGCCTTCTTCGTCGATGAGGTCGGCCAGTTCATCGGCGACGACTCGCAGCTGATGCTGAACCTTCAGACCATCACCGAGCAGCTGGCGACGCATTGCCCCGGTCGCGCCTGGGTCTTTGTGACCTCGCAGGAGGAACTGAGTGGTATTACGGCGCAGATGAACGAGCGCCGCAGCACTGACTTCTCGAAGATTCAGGGGCGCTTCGCGATCAAGGTGAGCCTGTCGACGGAGGAGGTCACAGACGTGATCGCTCGCCGACTGCTGACGAAGAGCGACCAAGGGACGGAAGAGCTGGACACGCTGTGGCAGCGCCTCGGTGCGGGCTTCCCGTCGATGTTCCGTTTCCCGGAGGGGACGAAGAAGTACGACAACTACCTCACCAGGGATAGCTTCGTCGCCAAGTACCCGTTTGTGGACTACCAGTTCGAAATGTTCACGCAGGCGATGCGAGGCCTGTCCGATAATGACCTGTTCACGGGCCGTCATTCGTCGGTGGGTGCGCGTTCGCTGCTGGGTGTGTGCCAGCAGATCGCGCAGGAGCTGACGGATGATGAACTGGGTACGGTTGCGTCTTTCGATCGCTTCTACGACGGCATCGCGGCGATGCTGAAGTCCGACGTGAAGGACAACATCGGGCGCGCCGCACAGGATTCGCGCACGAGTGACTCCTTCACGATGAGCGTGCTGAAGGTTCTCCTGCTCGTTCGCTACGTGGATTCCTTCCAGGCGTATCCGCGCAATATTGCGGTCCTGCTGCGCCGATCCCTGGATCAGGATGCGACGGATCTGGAGGAGCGCGTTGAGCGTGCGCTTCGCATCCTGTCGGATCAGGTGTATGTGCAGCGTCAGGCGGATGGTACCTACGCGTACATGACGAACGAAGAAAAGGAAGTTCGTCGCGAGATCAGTCAGATCATCGTGGAATCCCGTGAGGTCACGGATCTGCTGCGCACGGATATCCGTAGGCACGTCGGTACCTCCGCGACGAGCTTCGTGTATCCCGGAACAAACCGGCGCATGGGCGTTTCCCTGTTCGTTGACGGGCGCCGCGAACAGGCCGAGCCGCTTGTAATCTCGGTGTTTACGCCGCAGTCGTCCCTAGACGAGGAGGGCATCCGCCACGAGAGCGTCGTTCGTCATGACACCCTCTCATTGGGTCTGAATATCAGCTCCGAGATCCTCGAGGACGTGCGAGTCTTCTGCCAGACGGAGGAGTACGTGAAGCGCCAGGCGGGCGCCGCTTCGGGCCTGCGTAAGCGCATCATCCTGACGCATAAGGAAGACAATGAGCAGCGCCGTCAATTGATCGGCGAGGCCGTGAAAGACGCGCTCATGCGTGCCTCGCTGTTCGTCGACGGGCAGGAAGTGAAGACGGGGACGGCTAACGAGCCAAAGGATGTGATTGAGCTTGGTTTGACTCGCCTGGCCCAGCAGGTATACCCCCGTATCGAGGATGCGAAGCCGCTGGCGGGCCTCAAGGATGGGCAGATCGCATCCTTCCTGCGCGATCAGGAGGACGCGACGCTGGACGTCGACCCGGGCGTGGATATCGCGCAGCGTCTGGCGGGCGAGTGCGCCCAGTGGGTGGAGCAGGCGCGCGTGCTCAACGGCCAAAATGTGTTCGTGAAGAACGCGATCGAGTATTACGGCCAGGCCCCCTTCGGCTGGGACAAGAACGCTGTCCTGGCTATCGTGGCGACGGCCCTTCGCCTGGAGCTGCTCGAGGCTCTTGAGAACGACAGGCCTCTCGCTCGTACGGAGCTGGAGGGGGCTTTGCGCGATGTGAACCGCCAGGGGCGGGTGCTGCTGCAGAAAAAGAAGCACTTGGATCGTGCCGCGCTCGCGGATTTCCAGCGTTTTGTCGGCCAGTTTGTCCCTGGTGAGTCCCCGCAGGATGGCCCCTCGCGCGTTCGCGCGGTTGAGGTCAAGGCGGCCGAGTGGGCGAGCCTGCTCAAGGGATACAGGTCCGACTGGTACAGCTTTGATGACGATGTCGCCGAGGCCCTCGACCTGCTGACGCCGCTCACGACAACGCAGCACACCGAGGAGGAGATGCTTGCCCCGCAGATCCGCGGCGGATTTGACGATCTGATCGAGATTGTCGACGACTTCCTCATGCCCTACCGGGAGTTCGTGGAGGGGCACGAGCAGGAGCTTCGCGACGCGTTGGCGGAGGCGGACAGCCTGTCGTTCTTCGAGCTCACGGAGGACGGCGAGCAGGCGATCGATGAGCTTCGAAAGCTTGCGGGGGACCGCAGGCTGTACGTGCGCACGCAGGAGATTGCTCCGCTGGTTCGGCGTATCGACGCGGCGCGGAGCGCGCTGGTGCAGGCGCAGCGCGACAAGGTGCTGCGACGCATCGACGAGGCCGTGGTGGGTATTCGCGGATCCGCTGAGTTCAAGGCTGCCTCGGAGGGAGCTCGGCTGCGGGTTGATGCGGTGATGGAGCGGCTCTGTGCTGCGGTGAATTCGGTATCGAAGCCGGGTCATGCGGAGGAAATCGGCCGCCAGCTCGATCAGCGTGTGGACGAGCTCTACGCCGCATTGATCGCGTCGGCGACGCCTGCGGAGCAAGCGGACGCGGACGAGGCGACGGAGCCGACTAAGAGGCCGACGATTGTGCGCCTGGCGGATCTGCTGCCGAAGACGAACAGCCTCCTGTCGACGCCGGACCAGGTCAACGAGTACGTCGAGCGCGTTCGTGAGCAGATGCTCGCGGCTGTGAACGACGGCAAGCAGCTGCGCCCCTGAAGGAGTAGGCAATGAACACCTCAGCGTTGGAGTCCCTGGCGTCCGCCTCACGTGAGCGCCTCATCGAGATGTCTGTGGCGGCGATCGAGCGCAAGATGGTCGATCCGCTTCTGAACGATGCCGACCGTGCGCGCCTGACCCAGGCTGTCGACAAGCATGCCGTGGCCGGTGGTAACCGGGTGCTGGGTGCTGCGAAGGTGGTCGCCTACTCGTGGTTCAATCGCCTGACGGCCCTGCGCTACATGGATGCGATGGGGATCTCGGGCGACTACGGAG
>ERZ773254.1142-NODE-1142-length-12412-cov-28.938982_pt1 | contig 12412 bp, 8 predicted proteins | sample MGYA00580516_ERZ773254 | MGnify/ENA primary metagenome ERZ773254 (study PRJEB29015, sample SAMEA2738158) | human oral metagenome | biome: human oral; feature: human-associated habitat; material: saliva | place: China | collected 2192 ...
TAAAGCCAATTCCGCAAGGATTTATATGTTATTTAAGTTTTACCGGACAGCAATAAAATTAAATACTGTTTGACAATTAATTTGTTTAAATTCAATGTTGGTTAACACACTATTCTCTTAAGTCAAAGTGTTGTTGTCATTAGTTTTTTCAAAGCTTTTTATTCATAAGAACTGAAGAAGACGGATAAAACAAGGGTGAGTTTAGCGAATAGTAAGATTAATAAATAACCTCCAAATCTATGAAAAACCCTTGAAGACATGGCGCTTTTGTCGTTAGAAACGGGTGTAGTATTAGTTTTCCTACTCTTTTTGATACGTTAATAAATATAAAAATTTAGGGTGCTTTGGTAGGTTGAGTTTGTGTATTTAGCAGAAGTGCATTAAATTTGTGGACATAGATTAGTCAGCCTTTAGGCGTGGTATAAGATTATTTCGGGATATAAATAAAGAATAGAGTATAATTAAATAATTTATTAACCGAAGTGGAGTATTTATGAAGGAAAGACTAATTGTGTTTTTGGCAGCAATGTTCCTAAGTTTAGGAACGGCGTTTGCACAAACAAGTATTAACGGTATAGTAGTATCTTCGGAGGATGGGCAACCAGTCATTGGTGCATCCATCGTTGTTGCTGGTACCCAGAACGGTACTGTTACTGATGTCGATGGTAATTTTACACTGTCAACATCTGTAGGATCAAAGTTAGTTGTTTCATACGTTGGTATGAACACAAAGACTGTTACAGCGGCTGCCCATATGAAAATTACGTTGGACCCTGATAACAAGAACCTTGATGAAGTCGTTGTTGTTGCTTATGGTACAGCTAAACGACAGTCAATTACTGGTTCTGTAGCAGTGGTTGATTCGAAGAAAATCTCTGATCGTATCAGTACGTCAGTGACTGGTGCCTTGGAGGGATCAGCACCTGGTGTACAGGTTAACAATACGTATGGTGAACCTGGACAAGCTCCAAAGATTCATATACGTGGTGTAGGTACGTTGGTAAGTGGTGCTGATCAGCCTCTGTATATTGTTGATGGTACGGCATACTCTGGCAATATTGCAGAGTTGAACCCTAACGATATAGAGTCAGTGTCTATCTTAAAGGATGCTTCTTCTGCTGCTCTCTATGGTAACAGGGCTGCAAACGGTGTTGTTCTTATTACTACTAAGAAGGCCAAGTATGCTTCTAAACCTATTATTACATTGAAGGTTGACCAAGGATTCTATAGACGTGGTATCCCCGAGTATGACCGTTTAGGACCTGATGAGTGGATGGAAGCATCATGGATGGCTTATAAGAATTATGCTTTGTCTAATAAAGCTTTGCGTATTACTAGTGAGGCAGATGCCGCAGCATATGCAACCAAGAACCTTTTGAAGAAGAAATGGAATATCTATGATGGTCCTGAAGATGCGCTCTTTGATGCTAATGGCAAGCTGATAGCCCACATGCGTCCTGAATATACTGACCTTGACTGGCAGAAACCTATTGAACGTACAGGTCATCGACAGGAGTATAATGTTTCTGCTGCTGTTTCTAGCGATAAGTTCAATGTCTATTCTTCTGCAGGATACCTGAATGAGCGTGGTTATATCATCAATTCTGGCTATGAAAGATTCACTGGTCGTATTAATACTACATATAATGCAAACAAGTGGCTGGAGTTAGGTATGAACCTTTCTGGTACTTCTGCCATCCAGAACTATAATAGTAATGCTTCTGGTTCTATGTATGGTAATCCTTTCTATGTAACCCGTTACATGGCACCAATCTATCCTTATTATCTCCATAATGCAGATGGTTCTTACGTCTTGGACGCAGATGGGAATCCACAATTTGATGTTACCTCTCAGTACCTGTCGAACCGTAATATAGCTTATGAGCTACGACATGATAATGACAAGAACCGTAGAAATGTACTTGATGGTCTGATTTATGGAAAGATCACATTGCCTTACGGTTTCTCTTTCTTGGGTAAGGTGAGCATGAAGCATGCTAACTCTAATAAACAGTCCTATGATAACCCTAATATCGGTGATGGTGCTGGTAACAATGGACGTCTGAAAGAAAGAATTTCTCAGTTTAACTCCTATACAGGACAGGAGCTTTTGACATGGGAACATGAATATGGAGATCACCACATTGATGTACTTCTCGGTCACGAGAACTATAGCTGGAAGGTTAGATATTCAAGTCTGATGAATACAGATGCGGCAATTGACGGTCTGTTAGTGCTGAATAACTTCGTTCAGAATGCAACTACTGGTGGTTATAATGAGGATTATAGAACAGAGTCTTATCTCGGACGTGCTCGTTATAATTATGCTGATAAGTACTTTGTTGACTTCTCTTATCGTCGTGATGGCTCTTCTAAGTTCCATAAGGATAAGCGTTGGGGTAACTTCTTCTCCTTTGGTTTGAACTGGAACATTAAGAAAGAAGAGTTCATGAAGAAGGTAAAATGGGTTGATGCTCTGCGTGCTCGTGCTTCATATGGTGAAGTTGGAAATGATGCTGCTGTAGATTATTATGGCTATCAGGGACTTTATTATATCAAGAAGAATGCTGGAGAACCAGCCTTGATACGTCAGAAGTTGGCGGCTGATAACCTCAGATGGGAGACAACTCAGACCTTTGATCTCGGCGTTGAAGGTACAGTCTTTAATCGTGTGAACTTCAGTATCGGTTATTTTGATAAGCGTTCAAAGGACTTGTTGTTCCAAGTTCGCTTCCCATTGTCAGCTGGTTCATTCTATGGAGATAACCTAACAAACCTCAGTCAGTATCAGAATATTGGTACAATCTCTAACCGTGGTTTCGAGTTTATGGTGAACGGAGATGTTGTTCGTTCGAAAGATTGGACGTGGAACTTAGCATTTGATGCTACCACTTTGAACAATAAAGTAGTCAAATTACCTGGTGGAAAGGATATTCTTCACGGTCAACAGAATTATTCAGAAGGACATTCTGCTTATGAATGGTACACTTATCACTTTGCTGGTGTAGATCAGATGACGGGTCAGTCACTCTATGATATTGATATGGATAAGGCTACTTCGGCTCGCGCTGCAGGTGCTGTTGTTGATATCAATGGTAAGGAATATGTTACTACAACGACCTATGCACGTCGTGTATGGGCTGGTACAGCATTGCCATCTGTCTATGGCTCATTCGGTTCTAACCTGCGTTGGAAAGATTTAAGTCTTAATATCTTGATGACTTACAGCCTTGGTGGAAAGACGATGGATGGTCCTTATCAGTCATTGATGAGTGCTGGTTCTGCTACATCTGCCAGTGCTTTGCACAAGGATGCACTGTCTTCATGGAAGGGAGTGCCTGCAGGTATGACAGCAACATCACCTGATCGTATTGATCCGAATGGTATTCCAGCACTTAATTACTCTCAGAGTAATGACAATAATGCTGCTAGTGACCGTTGGTTAACAAGCTCTTCTTACCTTGTTATGAAGAATATCGTGCTTTCTTATCGCCTCCCTAAGGCTTGGGTAGATAAGTGTGGATTGGGTGGTGTCTCCCTGAAAGCAGGTGTAGAGAACCTCTTTACCGTTACATCACGTAAGGGATTGAACCCACAATATAGCTTCAGTGGTAGTAGCAATGATACATATGTTACTGCTCGGGTATTCAACTTTGGAGTCACAGTTAATCTCTAATATTTACATGAACCTAAATAAAAGATATAATATGAAATATCCAATTAATAAACTCACGATAGGTCTTTTGTCTGTAGCATCAGTGATGGTGGTCTCTTGTACGGATGGATATCTTGATACAGCACCATCTGAATCAATTAGTCCACAGGCTGCATATGCTACAACAAACAATGCACGTAGTACTTTGAATGGTATTGCAAAGGTGATGAGTGTACAGCAAGGACAGTATGGACAGGGCTTTGCTGGCGAGAATGCCATCATCCGTTATTATGAAAACATACCAAGTCAGAATTACAATTATAACTACTATGCTCCAGGTAACTCGCCTCTTCATAATCAAGAATGGCATGATCGTGCAACGACAAAGTACGACTCTTATGCCTGGGCATATTACTATCAGATCATCACAAACTCCAATGCTTTTATCTTAAACATTGATGAAGCAAAAGGTCCAGAGGCTGATAAGAAGTTCTTAAAGGCATCAGCGCTCACCTTCCGTGCCTATGCTTATGAGAAACTTGTTCATTATTTCTGTTATCGTTGGCAAGATAGTAACAATGGTTCAACGCGAGGTTTACCTATACGTCTTGACTTATCAACAGGTGAACTGAAAGCTTCTACTCTTGCAGAGGTCTATCAACAGATTTATAAAGACTGTGAGGAAGCAATTCAACTCTTTACTGAGAGTGGTCAGACACGTGATGCTTCTCGTTGCTGGATAGCTGATGTGAACACTGCTCATGCCGTTTATGCACGTGCAGCATTGACCCGTCAGGATTATGCAACAGCGTTAGCACAGGCGAAATTGGCTGAAGTTAACCGTCCTCTTATGAACAGAAGTGAATATGCAGGCGGCTTCTATAAGCCAACAAAGGAGTGGATCTTTGGTAGTTATGGTGGTGATACAGAGCAATTATGGTACTGGGCTTTTGGTGCATCAGATGCTTGTAATGGTAATAATGCAACTAAGAAGTCTACAGGAGCAGGTACAATTGGTCATGAATTGATTAGTCGTATTCCGAATGATGACGCTCGTAAGGAACTCTTTATCACTCAAGACAAGTTCACTAGTATTGATATTACTGATAACAAACAGGTTGATCAGGAGAATGGTATCATTGGTTTAGGTAATAAGAACGTACTTGAAGAGGCTAAAGCTATTGTTAAGGCTCATCAGCTTCCAGGTCTTCCAGCTGCTTATGCATCAAAGGTTATCTATTTGGATGGGCATATGAAGTTCTGGGTAACCACCCTTCCAGGTGTTAGTTATGTTCCTTTCATACGTTCCAGTGAGATGGTTCTCATAGAAGCTGAGGCTAATTACTTCCTTGGAAACACTGCTGATGCACAGGCTGCGTTGGTTCGTTTGAATGCTTCTACTGACCGTACACCAGGCTATACATGTACTAAGACTGGTCAGGATCTCTTTAATGAGATTAAGGATTATCGTGAAGTAGAGCTCTGGGGAGAAGGTTTTGCATGGAGCGACTACAAGCGTTGGAATATACCTGTTGTACGTCACTCCTTTGCAGAAGGTGGTAATGCACACCCAACGGTATCACTTACGATCCCGGCTGATGCTGGTAACAAGTGGACTTGGGTATATCCTCAGGATGAAGTTGATTACAATGACCTTGTGAAAGAGTAATTATCTTCTGACAAGATCTCCCATGTGATAATACTGTTCTTACTCCATTAAGGATGTAAGGATCAATGAATAAAAGGCGGATAAGGGACTTTCTCTTATCCGTCTTTTGTTGTTTTATTGACAAAAAGATGGACTTTGAATTAATAAAAGTACCACTTCTACCGTTATATCTACAGTATATAATGCCTTAATTATGAGATTTGATAAACTCAAGAAGCAGTTAGAACTGTTGATTCTCTTGTCCGATTCGTCTAGTTATACGGTAAATGAGCTGTGTGAGAAAATGGATTTGTCACGTCGTAACTTCTATTACTTGCTTGATTTCCTCAAGCAAGCAGGCTTTATCATCTTTAAGAATGAAGGCTGTTACCATATTGACAGGCGTTCACCATTCTTTATTGACCTGTTACAAGCGGTACAATTCTCCGAAGCAGAGGTGAAGACAATCTACAGTCTGCTGCAGATGATAGGCAAAGATAGTGATACTGCTAATCAATTAAGGAAGAAGTTGGAGAATGCTTATGACTTTTCTGTGGTTGCTAATTCACCCATTCGCAAGCAGATGGAGAGTAATCTGAAAGTCTTGAAGCGTGCTATGGAACGTAAGAAAATGGTCCGTCTTATAGGCTACTCTAGTCCTAATAGTCGCTCTGTACGTGATCGTATTGTTGAACCATTCCTACTCTTGAATGATAATCAGGATGTTCGCTGCCATGAGTTACTCTCTCATACGAATAAAACTTTCAAGGTCTCACGTATGGAAGATATTGAAGAGCTGGATACTTCATGGCTACATGAAGATAAACACAGGCAGGTCTTCACTGATATCTTTATGTTCAGTGGGGAGGAACGACATCATGTGAGGCTGCGTTTAGGTCTGTTATCTCGCAATCTTTTCATAGAAGAATTTCCTCAAGGGACCAAGTATATAACGCCAGATGGGGATGGAAAGTGGATACTTGACATAGATGTCTGCGACTATCGAGGGCTTGGTAGGTTTGTTTTGGGACTTTTCAGGGACATCGACATCGTGGAAGGAGATGATTTTAGGGCATATATGCGGAAGGAGATAGATGCCTTGGCAGAAAAGAACGTATAAAGTATATATACGGATATGTAAATTTGGGAACCTCTCGGATGGCTCTTTTATAAGCTGAAAAAGCACCATTGGAATCCCCAATGGTGCTTTTTCTGTATGTTATGATTATTACTGTCTGATAAATATTCCCAGTATTAGGAATTCATCTATGTCTTATTGCAAAGTTTTAGGTGATGGAAAAGAACACATTTTTCTCCTTTCTACCGTTGTGTTATAGTCCATCACCAATGGTGTTACTACTCGTCGCCTGTTGAGTTGTTCGTAAACACCAAGCGTGGTCCACATTCAACACCATTGCAAGGCATGTCTGTTATGTGCATAATGTACAATTAGGAAAGGTCAGAAACACTAACAAATACTCAGCATTAGTTGAGACAGAAGGTCCTAATTTGATACATAATGAGGTGTCCTTCACCTGAAGGCAAACCACCAATAATCTGTGTTTTGTTTGCGTTTTAGCGGACAGTAACTGTTGAGAAGCCATTTCCTGGAGTAGCTTGCTTGCTTAACTGTTTTGCAGCAAACTCTCCCATCATCTTATAACCATCAGGATTCGGATGTAACCAGTCGCCACTCTGCCATTCTTTTCGCAATTGTTCAGGCTCTGAAGGGTCACGCATCAAGACATCAAAGTCAATAAAACCGTCTATCTCCTTTGTAGTTCTGATCCAGTCATTGACTACTTTTCTTGCTTTTTCACGTTCCTCTGTGAAGTAGCTTTTACATCCACGGAATGGTGTTATGGTACCCATATACACCTTCAGACCGCGTGCTTTAGCTTTGGAAATCATCACATGATAAGCTTCAATCAGCTGTCGGGATGTCTCGTCTGGAGCCTTTGAAGTACCGATATCGTTGATTGCTTCAAAGATAATCATGGCACGTAGCCCGCGTTGTTCAAGGATATCACGATCGAAACGTATGCGTCCCGGCTCCCCAAGTCCGACAGAAAGTATGCGATTGTTACCTATTCCAAGATTCAATACTCCCGTCCAGTCTTTCTTTGCTGGATCTTTCTCTGGGTTTGCGTTCATGATCTCCGACATGAAGTCAGGCCATCGGTTTTGCGCATTGGTTGTGCTTCCCTTCCCATCTGTGATGCTATTACCAAGGATTGCTATGCTTGAAGCTGTTGGGTCATACACGTCAATGCCAGAGATGTTAAACCAATGATCTTCCTTAAAGGCTTTTGAAAAGTTCGTATTGGGAGTGCTTATACCTCGTAGTATGTATGATGTAGTACGCGACCCCATGTGAACCGTAGGCTCCTTTGGCGCTTTCCGATAGTTGATGGTAATGGCAATACGGCTTAAAGGAGCGAGATTATACTTCAAAGCATCTGAGAATACAGCTTTTCCTGCTGCTATCGTCACCCCATGTTTCTTGCTGAATTGCAGGTAACGGGCTGTCTCTTTACGTATCTCTGCACTTTCTTGTGCTTCTGCAATATATACGCTTGTAATCTCAACAGGCTCTGATGACATCTCATTACTGAGTCGGAGTCTGATGACATTACCCCCGATACTGACCTTCACTACCTGTCTTACGGAACGATTAGTCATCTGATTGTTGTAGGGCATGAAGCTCTTGTCAACAGTCTGTGGTGCGCAAGCCCATGTTCCAACCCAACGTTGTGCATGGAGAGTTAGGGTTATGAGCGTGGATAAAACGAATAAAATCTTACGTGGTTGCATTATCCTGAATATATAATTTGTTGTTGATTCTTATGTTTATGTGTTGGCAAAGGTAGCCATTTTCTTCTTCATTCTACTCTTTATCGACCTTATTGCCTGGCCAGTACAGCAGAAAGCAGTAGCTTTCTCTTCGTCCGTCATGCCGTTATGCTCCATGATATAGTAGAAAGTTTCCTTAGGAGTAAAGGCATAACGAGGGTTGTTAAGAATGTAAGCAAGGTCATAATCAAAGTTAGGCATAATCATGCAAACGGCTTGTTGCTCCCGTTTGCCCATCTGTGAGATGTTCCCACCTTTGAGAATTGTGTACAAGGCATCTATTCCTAACTTTGTTTGTTCTATTGAAACAGACGTTTCTGTTTCTCTGTTGTGGGTTGGCATCTTCTTTTTTAGTTGTTCCAGTTCATTGAGTTTACTGTCAATCTCAGCCTTCATCTCATCGATTGTGGCATCTTTCCTTTGTAGTGTCATCTGAATATTCTGCTCCGTCTCCTCTTGTTGCTTGTGGTAATTCAGTAGTTGCTGGTGTATTCTGCGCCGGAACCATACGATAATTCCACCGGTAACCAGTATCAACAGAATCAGAAGATAGGCTATATAAAGCTGTAGTTGTAGGGCTTCCCTTTGTGCCATTGCCACCTCATAACGGTCCTGTATCTGTACAATCTCAATGTCTTTCTCTGGTGATACCGTCAGAACCTGATGCTTTTCTATTCGTGAGCGTATGTTTTTGATGCTCTCTTCTTGGTCTTTTCGGATGCGAGGCTTGAATGATTCTGCTCGCTTCACATACTGTAAGGCAGAGTCACGCATCCCCATTTGGTTGAAAACGGAAGCTTTTCCAAGGAAGATATCTGCCAGTCGGTGGCTCCGTTTACTGTCATTTGCATACTTTGCAGCGTGATTGAAGTAGTTGAGAGCCAACTTGTAAGCCCCGTTCTGTGCGTTTAGTAGGGCAATATGGTAATAAGTTGTGAACTTCAGCGTGTCCGTATTGACATTGAAAAGGTGCTTTTCTGCCGCTTTCAGTTGATACATCGCATTGCGAGTATCGTGCCTTTGTGTGAAGAAAGATGCACTGTCAAGCCTCATCCGAGTAATCCCATCATCCGTTGCAGGATAGTTCGGAAGCTTTTTTTCGCTGCAGGATAGCAACGACAAAAGGCTGACAAATGCTATAAATATTTTTTTCTTCATGCATGCAAAGGTATAGATTATTCACGATATAGCCAAATGGTAATCGTGTCAAAATGGTGTTTGATAGAATGATAAATAGCTGATAGCCAGTAACATGATACTCGAGAGTGTGTCAAGAGTAAGTACCCTATTGCATTCCCTGCCGTTCTTACTTATCTTTGCATTGACGATTAGTTCCAATGATTGTCATTTGCATTTCATAAACCTGTGGCGGTGTGATTGTGTTTAAGCACCGGTACAGGTTTTATTTTGCTGTTTTGTAGTCTTCGAATATCTGTGATTACAAAACAGAAATGCGTGCTTTAGCGATACGATATAAATGTATTGGAAATCTTATATGCCACACAGGATAAATCGTTTCCATATTATGGCATCATTTTATTGTTTGAATCTGTGCATGTGTTAGCACTTGATTGCTATATTGACATAAGTCACTAATTTCATACTCTGCCCTTAAAGCCCAAAATTCCAATACCATTATGCCATGGTTTTATACTTTTATCGTATCTTTGCAGATATGAAGATAATAGTAAATATATAAAGGAAAGAAACTATGGCAAAGAAAGCTTTATTGATGATCCTTGATGGATGGGGTAACGGAAAGCATGGTAAGGGAGATGTTATCTTCAACACTCCAACTCCATATCTTGATTATTTGAATGCAGTAAGTCCACACTCTCAGTTGCAGGCATCAGGTGAAGACGTTGGTCTTCCTGATGGTCAGATGGGTAATTCAGAGGTTGGTCACTTGAATATTGGCGCTGGTCGTATTGTTTATCAGGACTTAGTAAAGATAAATAAGGCTTGTCAGACAGGTGATATACTGAAGAATCCAGGCATTGTAGAGGCATATAGCTATGCACAGAAGAATGGTAAGAAGCTTCATTTGATGGGTCTTACCTCTACAGGTGGCGTTCACTCTTCATTGGATCATCTCTTCAAGCTCATCGAGATAGGTAAGGAATATAACCTAAAGGACGTCTATGTTCACTGTTTCATGGACGGTCGTGATACAGACCCACATAGTGGGGCAGGCTTTATAGCTGACATTCAGAAGGTATGTGACGCCAATGGTGCACATATCGCTTCTATTGTAGGTCGTTTCTATGCAATGGATCGCGACAAACGATGGAATCGTGTGAAGGAAGCATACGACCTTCTCGTTGAGGGTAAGGGTGTTCAGGCTACTGATATGGTGAAGGCTGTTGAAGATAGCTACGCTGCTGACGTCACAGATGAGTTCATCAAGCCAATCAATAACTCATCAGTTGACGGAACAATCCAGGAAGGTGACGTTGTCATCTTCATCAATTTCCGTAACGATCGTGCAAAGGAATTGACACAGGTGCTTACCCAACAGGATATGCCTGATGAGGGTATGCACACCGTTAAGGACCTGCAGTATTACTGTATGACTCCATATGACGCTAACTTCAAGGGTGTACACGTTCTCTTCCCTAAAGAGAATGTAATGGATACGTTGGGTGAATACCTCAGCCGACTGGGCAAACGTCAGCTTCATACAGCAGAAACTGAGAAGTATGCACACGTGACATTCTTCTTCAATGGCGGTCGGGAACAGCCTTATGAGGGTGAAGATCGTATCTTGGTAGCCTCTCCAAAGGTTGCAACCTACGACTTACAGCCAGAGATGAGTGCTTACATTGTGAAAGATAAGCTTGTTGGTGCAATCAATACACAGGAATATGACTTCATCGTTGTGAATTTTGCAAACGGTGATATGGTTGGTCATACTGGTGTTTATCACGCTATTGCAAAGGCAGTATGGGCTGTTGACCACTGTGTGAAGGATGTTGTTGAGGCTGCAAAGGCTAACGATTATGAAGTAATCATCATCGCTGACCATGGTAATGCAGACAATGCTATCAATCCAGATGGTACACCTAATACTGCTCACTCACTGAATCCAGTTCCATTTATCTATGTTACTGATAACAATTCAGCAACTGTAAAGGATGGTCGTCTGGCTGATGTGGCTCCTTCTATCCTCCATATCATGGGCTTGGAGCAGCCTTCTGACATGACAGGTGAGAACTTGATTACCGATTAATCAAGTATAATTTAGACTAAAATAATAGAATCCCAAAAGCGATTTATGGCTTTTGGGATTCTTTTTTATTACCTTTGTTTCTGCAAAGATGTAATTTCTTTCGCGAGAAAAGTATTAATGTTTAACTTAAAAGGTAAAAAGATTATGGACACACGTAAGATTGTATTATCATTAACAGCGATGATTGGATTCTGTTCTCTTAGTGTACAAGCACAGACAAACAATACTGGAAGGGTTCAGGATACAGTAAAACAGAGTATAGATACTTTGATTAATAAAGTTGGATCTGATGTAAAGCAAGCTGCAAAGACCACTGTTGACAAGGTTGGCACTGATGTTAATACTGTAAAATCAGGTGCTCAGCGTGCAGGAAGCATTGGTGAAGCAACGGCTGATGCTGGTTTTGAGAAAGTCGAAAAGGGCTTTGATAAAGCAAAGCAGACCGTTCAGAACGCCTATGGTAAGGGTAAAGCCAAAGTAAAAACTTGGGAAACAACAAGAAGAGTAAAGCGTGTTTCCAAGAAGTAGTATTATGGAAAACAAGGAGTAAATCCTCGTTTTAAAACAATTGAAGTCGTACCGAAAGGTACGGCTTTTTTTGTTTTTATCCGTTTAAAGTGCTCTGTTGATCTTCATCAGTATGTGGGTAAGGAACTAATCATATAATAGAAGAGAATCTATATTCACTTTGTTATATAAGAAACTGATTCTCCTTTTTTGTAATATAAATTCCTTGTTGGTTTTTAAAAGGGCGTCTTTCACGTTCTAAAAGATGCCCTTTTGCACTTCAAAAGGTGCCCTTTTACCGTGTAAAAGATGCCCTTTTGCAATGTGAAAGACGCCCTTTTGTAAGCCGCTTTGTAACTGATTGATAATTTGTAGGTTACAGAATTGACTCAAAGCCATTTTCTCTTGTCTTGTTCTTTATTACACTCTTTGAAGTGTAATATTATTTTACTGTAATCTATCTGTGGGTAGATTCAAGTACCAATTGCGAATTTACAGAATCTTTTTGTTAAAAACAAAT
>ERZ773254.1146-NODE-1146-length-12384-cov-7.542380_pt1 | contig 12384 bp, 8 predicted proteins | sample MGYA00580516_ERZ773254 | MGnify/ENA primary metagenome ERZ773254 (study PRJEB29015, sample SAMEA2738158) | human oral metagenome | biome: human oral; feature: human-associated habitat; material: saliva | place: China | collected 2192 ...
CGACGTCGCCTTCACCGGGCGCGACCTCGACCTGATCCCGCAGGCGCTGCGGCATGCCCGCCGCGGCCGGGCGATCATGAACCAGAACATCGTGCTGTCCCTGGCGATCATCGCCGTGCTGCCGCCGCTGGCCATCACCGGCGTGCTCGGCCTGGCCGCGGTCGTCCTCGTCCACGAGGTCGCCGAGGTCGTCGTTATCGCCAACGGGCTGCGCGCAGCGCGTGCCCACAAACGATAGGGGTGGCATCGAACGTCATGACTCAGACATGTGCTAGCGCATATCGATAACGCCGGTACCGACCTCAATATGCTTCGTTCGGGCAGCAATCGCGGAGAGCAAAGGCATAGGAGAAGCACCCTGAGGTGCGAAATGATGCACCCTGAAGTAGGCACCGTTTACGCCCAGATCGTCGGCTGCAACCGACAATTCGATAGCCTGATGAAGGGCATCACGCCCGCTCAGTCCGCGCCTTCCGTCCTGTGCATAGTGTCCAAAGCTCAGGAAACCGAAGGCCTTCACAACTTACTCCTGAGATTCAAGCCAGTGCTGCGCATCAAGAGCAGCACGGCAACCGGAACCCGCAGCGGTAATCGCCTGACGATAGGTATGGTCAACGGCATCACCGCAGGCGAAAACACCTGGGAGGTTGGTCGCGGTCCCCGGATCGTTGACCACGATGTAGCCCGCCTCGTCCAAGGCAACCTGATCGGCGATCAGCGAGGTGCGGGGAAGGTGACCAATCGCAACAAAAACACCTTCGGCTTCTAGGACGCTCTCGGAACCATCAACGGTGTTGCGCAGGCGCACACCCGTCACCGAAGAATCCCCAAGGACTTCCTCGACAACGGAATTCCACACGAACTCGATCTTCGGGTTAGCCGCAGCACGATCAGCCATTGCCTTCGAAGCCCGCAGCTGGTCACGACGGTGAACAACCGACACCTTCGAGGCAAACTTCGTCAGGAAGGTGGCCTCTTCCATGGCGGAATCTCCACCACCGACAACGATCAGGTGCTTGTCACGGAAGAAGAAGCCATCGCAGGTCGCGCAGTAGGAAACACCACGACCAGAGAACTCTTGTTCACCGGGCACATCCATGTGGCGGTATTCGGAGCCGGTCGCCAGAATCACAGTGCGCGCCTGGAGGGTCTCGTCCTCAAGAGTGATCGTCTTGATATCGCCCTCAAGAGAAAGCGCGTAGGCATCCTCGTAGCGCACTTCCGCGCCGAACTTTTCAGCCTGCTGACGCATCTGGTCCATGAGGTCCGGGCCCATGATTCCCTCGGGGAAACCCGGGAAGTTCTCAACCTCGGTCGTGTTCATCAGCGCGCCGCCGGCCGCAAGCGCACCGGCAACAACGACGGGCTTAAAACCCGCACGAGCAGTGTAAATAGCCGCCGTGTACCCCGCGGGGCCAGAACCGACAATAACGACGTCATGGATGTTTTCAGACATGGTGTCTCCTATGGGCAGGTTGCGGGTTACTTCACTGACAGCTCGCTGATCCACGCCCACGCGCGACCATCTTGCGAGGTTGGCATCTTGCGGAAGGTAATGCTGATGGCATCGGTCTCCACGGGATGTGCCAGTTTGATGTCCGTTGTGGGAGAGAACGTCGTGGTTGCGATTTCTGTTCCCGTACGAGGTGAATTGGGATCTACAGCACGAACAACGCCTTCGCCGCCGCTCGTCGAGGGATCCATCGTCAAGGTGATTTCAGAAACCGTTGACTTCTTCTCGAACTTCACGAGCACGGTGACCGCGGTGTCGTCTAGGAACTGGTTGTAATCGAAGTAGCGCGAGTGCCAGCTGGTCTTTGCGTCTCCATCGATCATATTGACGGCCATTTCTTCGTGGTCGCCCTTGTCATCCTTCCACGACAGCACGGACACACTGGAAATAACAGGTGTCACGGTTGTTGCCTGTGAAGGATTATCGGAAGGTTGAGCCGATGCGGAAGCCGAAGGCGAGGCGCTCTTCGCTTGGTTCACGATGTCGTCAACACCGGAGTGCTTAACCGGGCTGAGTACGGTTGCACCCGCCCAAATGGTAGCGAGGACCGTCAGCACTGCGGCAAAGATAATCGTCGGGCGCGTGGGATCAATTCCGCGCTCCGCGCTTTCGCCGCCCGAGGCCGGTGATCCCTGTGCGCGGCCACCTTCGCCTCGGCCGCCGCCGTTTCCGCCACCGGTCCCACCGCTGTGGCCGCTACCTGCGAAGGAAGCACCAGCGTGACCGACGCGCGCAGCAGCCGTCGCCGCCACACCCTCGGCAGCAGCAGCGCCGCCCACAACAGCACCCTCAGCAAAACCCTTGGGATGCGGTGCGGGGATACGAGAAGGAGAAGGCGTTGAAGGAGACTTTGCGGCGGAAGTTTCCGCCGCGGCCTCGGCAGCTGCAGCACCCAAGGGAATACCAGCAGGCGCGGTCGCATCGAGGTCGTAGACGCGCGCTGTAGCTGGGAGGGTGGGAACAATGGGAAGCTCAGGCTTGGCCTGGCTCATCTCGACGCGGCCTCGGGAAGCGTGGTTCTCCTGGGGAAGCGTGGGCTGCGAGGCAGGAACTTCCGGCGCGGGAGTCTGCGGCGCGGGAGCCGACTCATGCGGCCCATCGGGATTGACGATCTCATCGAAAGCAGGCACGGAGAGGTCGACGGAGAGCGGAACCCAGCGAGGCATACCTTCGGCAGGGGTGCGGTGATCCTCAGCGGACATGACTTCCTCCTTGCGTGATGCTGCCAGCCTATTATGAATGCTCTCGGGACGCTGCGGCGACGGCGCGGCCGAAAGGAACGCACACAGTGCTGCGGGGAGACGCAGACGAGTGAGCAGGGGACGAATACTGGTTGCAGATTCTTGAGGGTTAATGAAGCGCATCGCAAGCATGTAGATCACGGTGACGACGATTGCCACGACCCCGAACTTCATGCCAGATACCAGCCAGCGCACCAGTTTCGAGGAAATCGTCGTGTAGATCCCCATGAGCCACAGCACGCCAAAACCGACGACTCCAGCCACAACCGCGCAGCAGACGTAGGTCAGGTAGGAGCGCACAATGAGCGAGGAATTGACGAAGCGATTGCGATTGCCAACCCAACGCATCGCAATCAAACCCTGAACGATGCGGCACACCGTTTCGCCAAGAGCCGCGCCGATGACCCACCAACGCACGCCCGTCGCAAAGTAGATCGACCACCCGACGATGATCTGCAAAATCGTGGGGACAATGCCCATGAGGAACACGGGTTTTGCGTCCTCGTAAGCGAAGAAGACGCGTTGGCTCATGAGCACGATTCCCGTCGAGGCCACGCCGGGCATGAGGGAAACCAGGATCAGCGCGTAGGAAGAGATCAGTTCGGGCCGGGTCGTATTGGTGACGACCAGCTGCATCATCGGGGCAGCGCCTGCCATGAAGATCGCGGCCGCAAGAACCGTCAGGGAGGTAATGAGGCGAATACCCGTGTGGTAGTGCTCGGCAACTTCCTCGTCGTTATCTTCGGCGACCGCGTAGTTCAATCGTGTGAAGATTGCGGTCGCAAGAGAAACGGTAATGACCGACTGCGGGAGCATGAAGATCAAAAATGCAGCCGAATATCCGGCCAGACCCGCGATGGGCTGGGGGTTTTGGTTGAGGTAGTTATCCGCAATCGAGGCGATGGCGTTCGTTGAGAGAACGCCAACTTGGGACACGCCCAAGGTCGCAAATGTCCAGCCTGCAACCTTCGAGGCCGAGCCGAAAGAAGTCCCACGGAAGTGGAAGTCAGGTTTGAATGAGATTCCCGCTCGTCTCATGGGGATGAACAAAACAAGTGCCTGGCACACGACGCCCAAGGTCGTTGTCACCGACAAGAGCCAGAATTGCGGGGAGGTGAAGTCCGTGATGGCGAAGTCTTCGTGGGAACCCCACAGAACCAAGAAAGCGGTCAGACCTGCGATTGCAATGACGTTATTGAGCACCGGCGCCCACATATAGGGGCCGAAAACTCCACGGGCATTGAGGAGCTCACCAAGCAGGTTATAGAGCCCGTAGAAGAAGATCTGCGGCAAACACAAGAAGGCGAAGGAAACTGCAAGGGAGCGAATCTCCATACTGTAGCCCGGCGCCATGATGATGATGAGAAGTGGCGCAAGAAGGGTCGAAACAAAAGCCACCACGAAGAGGATCGTTCCGGCCAGTGTGATGAGGCGGTTGATGTAAACCTGGCCCTCATCTCTCTTGAGTGCGCGAACAATCTGCGGAACCAAGACAGCGTCGAAAACGCCGGAGGCAAGGAGATTGAAGATCGTGTTGGGCAGGGTGTTTGCTGTCTGGAATGCAGCCGAGACCGCACCGCCGGCCGAACCCAGCGCCGCCAATAGCATTGCGGTCTTGATGAAGCCAAGGACTCGGGAAACCATTGTTCCCGAGGCCATCAATACGCTGGCCCGTAAAAGCGAACCGTTGCGAGCTTGGCTTTCACTCATTCCTGATCCTCTTCATGTGAGTCGGATGTCGTCGGCTTGGCCGGGGGACGCCCGGCTTTCACGAATGCTCCGGTGGACAGTGGAACGTTGACCGTCCCTTTTTCAACGCCACCAACGCCGGGCAGGTGCGAGGACTCCTCAGTGGTCGAGGCATTGAAGCGACGCCGAACCGTGCGGATAATTCCGCCAACGAAGGCAAGTCCGACAAGAACCGCCATGACGACTGTTGCCGCATCTTCCCATCCGGCGCGCATGCGGACTAGAACCTTTTGCGAATCATCAAGGATGGTTCCACTGGGTGTCGATACCTTGTAGGTCACGCGTATATCGCCCGAACCGATGGCCGTCACGGGAACTTCAACCGTTGAGGAAGAATTCGCCGGAATCGTGGCCGTCGAGGTACTGGTGACGCGCAATCTGGGATCGCCCGGGAGCAAAGTGACCTCGACATTGACTGGCCACGGCAAAGAATTGCGCACGCGAACAGGGAAATTAGCGCTCTTATTAATGAGGTTGACCGCGTTTGAAGACTCAACCGATACGGAAGAGCTAAAAGTATTGAGCGACTGAATGCTGCTCACGATCGTCTCGGATCGCTGATCCCCAAGGTCTGCCCGAAGCGCGCTTGAAACGGTTGTATCCACCCTCAGGCGAGCTGCATCAACATTTTCTGTTGCTCCCGCCAAGGGAAGAGTAGCCGTGTAGGCACCGCCTAACGCGCTCATCTCTGAACGAAGGGAGTCGCTAAAAGGCGAATCTTGGACGGCCGTACGCTCGATGTCTGTCGCCTCGGAGTTCATCAGGTCACTGAAGGAAATCCCTTCAACCCAGCGGTTATCGAGGATCGCTCGCACGCGCTCAAGTCGGGTCTCATCCAATGAGGAAGAACGTTGAAGTGGAACGAAAAGTGTCCGCGACAAGCTCGGGCGTTCGCGGGTGATCATTGCGGTCATGGCCGTGAGGAACTGCTGGGTATCGAGTTCGTCATCAAGGCTTTGGGCATCCCAGGAAAGCAGGTCCGTCATGGGCGAGAGGGAACTGAGAGCCGTGTAGCTTTCACCAGAGTGATCATCATTATTGGTGATGGTCTGGCCATCGGCTGAGAGCTGAACCTTCGCCATAGAGGTGAAGTTTTGTTCGCTTTCGGGCGCAAGTTCGCCGGGTGGAGCAATGAAGGTTGAGCCAAGCTGCCCGTTCAAGGACTGCTTTCCCCAGCTTCCCGAGGTCGTCCATGACACGTTATCGATGAGCTTGGGTGCTGCAGTGCTGCTCTGCGTCGGGCTTGCCTCAGTGCTTGGCGAGGGGCTTGGACTTTGCGAGGCCTCACTTGGGCTGGCAGAAGAGCTTGCGCTGGCAGAAGCCGAGGCGCTTGCCGAGGAACGGGAGGAAGAGGGAAGAAGAGCCTGCGTCTTGGCAAGAGTCGTAGGAACCTGTGCCCGCGAGTCGACAAGATACTTCATGATCGTGTCGTTATTGAGAGTCGTCGCAAGCGTTAGGTCCGCATCGTTACTGGGTAGAGCCACGAGCTCACGGGTGCGCTCAAAGAAGGTCTGGAGGAAAGCAGCGCGCGTATTGCGATCAGCGGTGATCTCGGCCTCGGAACGCGGGGTGGCGGAAGAGGAAGGAGACGGCGAGGCGCTGGTTGCGGAAGCGGAAGCACTGGCCTCGGAAGAAGAAGCAGAAGGTGTTGGCGAAGAAGACGAGGCGCTGGAAGTTGCGCGATCTTCAGGAACGGTGAGCTCGTCGACCAGAGTTTGCGAGTCGGTCGCGAAAGTTACTCCCGACATGGATGCCGCAGACAGGATCGAATAGGAATCACTGGTCATGCGTGGAGTTGAGGACGTCCAGGGCAAGAGAACATTGACGCGCGTGTGTTCAAGGGAGTATGCCGAATCCCAGATCAGAATGGAGCGGTCACTTCCCCGGTTTTCATCACCTTCAACAACGACCGTGATACCTCGCGGCCCCCACTCAAAGTCCGAAGTGAAGGGGAGGTCTTCAAAAGGAATCGTCATATGGAAGGTCTGTTCGGTGCCTGGCTGGATCGTTGCTTCCAAGGTTCCCGCATGCACGCGCCGACCCTGATAGGACTTCCCCGTCACATAAGCCGAGAGGTCCGAAGCGGTCAGTGGCGAATAAGTCTGAACATAAGCATCCAAAGACGGATTCTGGATGGGCTTATCCGTCAGATTGCGAACAACGCCCGAGACCTGCACATTGTTTTGAGCAGTGATCACTCGCGGTTCGAGGCGGTTAATCCGAACGTCCACTCCCAAGGCTTGGGGTGCCTCACCCAAAACCTCCGGTCGCGCGCTGGATTGAGGTGCAAGCGTTGCGGGTAAGGCTGACGCTGCCGAGGCCTCGTGAGTGCCCGCGGTGGGAAGTGAGGCAAGGGTGCTCGCACTCGCGGGCTGGAGTGAAAGAAGCAGGGCGCCGAGGGGCACAAGAGTCAGTGCAATTCGAGTGGCTCGCATTCGCGTCATGATGCATCCCGGTAAAGCAAGTCCAAAGCGATCCCGACAATGCGCCTCTCGTTGGGGTAAGCCAAGTCATGCGAGAGCTCACGCAAGGGGACCCAGGCGGCGTCCTCGGCCTCGTGATCCGGATCTCCCTCAACGGTGATGGACCCGGAAATGTAACCCATCAGGTAGTGGTGGACAACCTTGTGGATCCGCCGATCTACGCCGGAAAACCAATAATCGATCGAGGCGAGGTGGCGAATGATGCGCCCGTGAATACCAGTTTCTTCAGCGACTTCGCGAAGAGCGGCTTCTTCGGGAGACTCCAAGCCTTCAAGATGCCCCTTCGGGAGGCACCACTCAATCTTCCCCGAGCGATTCCGTCTGGCGATGATTGCTGCGTAGGGCTGGCCATTGCGAACATCGACAACGATGCCTCCGGCAGAAGTCTCAGAGGAAACGGGAAGGAAATGAGGGGCCGAATTTGCTGCACGCAACGAAGGATGACGACGCGGAGGCTGAGGCACTCCGGGTCGCAACGCTTCAGAAGGTACAGTCATAGTTCCACTTTAAGCGGGATTACCCCTCCGGGTCAGGTCGCACCATCGGTCGAGTGGGAATTACCGCACTTTTTACAGCCTGTGCTATGGCTGCGAGTGACCTTATTCCCGTGTCAACCATGGATGAAGCCGTGATGCGAGCAAGCCAAAGAAGGCCAAAACATGGCATGCTGGAGGGGATGAGTACACAACTATCGCGAACAATGGGTCAAGCCCGCTCTCACGCACCCCGCCCCTCTGGTTTAGGCGAGGGTGATTTGGGCCTGCTCATGGCCCAGGCGAAAGAGGCTTTCTCTCGTATTCCCAAGGAAATCCTCGAATTAGGCGAGATCTTTACCCAGGCCGGTGAGGAAATCAGCTTGGTCGGGGGACCGGTTCGCGATGCTTTCTTAGGGCTGACCCCTCACGATTTTGACTGCACGACCTCTGCTCGCCCAGAGAAAACCGAAGAGCTTCTTGCTCAGTGGGGACACTCAACCTGGGACATCGGCCGCGAGTTCGGCACCATCGGTGGCAGGCGCGGGAACTTTGTCGTCGAAGTGACGACCTATCGCACTGATTCTTACGAAGTGGGATCGCGAAAGCCCGAGGTTGAATACGGCGACACTTTGGAAGGTGACCTCACTCGTCGCGACTTCACCGTCAACGCTATGGCGATGCGCCTGCCACAATTGGCGCTCGTTGATCCTCATGACGGTCTCTCTGATCTGGCGGTGGGTCGTCTTCGCACCCCGGTCAGCGCACTGCAGTCCTTTGATGACGACCCACTGCGCATCATGCGAGCCGCACGCTTTAGCGCCCAGCTTGGCATTGACGTGGATGAGGATGTCATGGACGCCATGGAATCTATGGCGGGGCGCTTGGAGATTGTTTCGGCAGAGCGTATTCGCGCCGAACTCGAGCGACTGATGATTTCCCCGTGGCCTAGGCGAGGCCTTGAGCTCATGGTCCACACGGGCGTTGCTGACATTGTTCTTCCTGAAGTGTCAGCCCTCGTGTCAACCGTTGATGAACACAACAGACACAAGGACGTCTACCAGCACACGCTCACCGTCTTGGATCAGGCGATCGACCTGGAGACCGACGCGGATGGCCCGGTTCCCGAGCCGGACTTTATCTTGCGCTTTGCTGCCCTCATGCACGACGTCGGCAAGCCGGCCACGCGACGCTTCGAGTCCAACGGCACGGTCTCTTTCCACCATCATGAATTGGTGGGCGCAAAAATGACGCGCAAGCGCATGAAGGCTTTGCGTTTCGACAAGGCCACGACGGACGCCGTGTCTGACTTGGTTGCCCTTCACTTGCGTTTCCATGGCTACGGCGATGCGAAGTGGAGCGATTCGGCGGTTCGTCGCTACGTCGCGGACGCGGGAGAACTTCTCGAGCGCCTTCATCGCTTGACCCGAGCAGACTGCACGACTCGCAACCAGCGCAAGGCCGCATTCTTGTCTGCCGCCTATGACGATCTAGAAGAACGTATTGCCGCGCTGCGCGTGCAAGAAGAACTCGACGCGATCCGCCCCGATCTTAACGGGGATCAGATCATGGAGATTCTGGGGATCCGCCCCTCTAAGGCCGTGAAGATGGCGCGCGACTACCTCCTTGACCTGCGCATGGAAAATGGGCCGATGGGCGAAGAGGCCGCGCGCGAGGCCCTGCTTGCCTGGTGGGCATCCGATGAGGTGCGCGAAGTTGCCGAAGAGTATCAGGCTCAGCAGGCTCGCTGGGAAGAAATGGTCGCACAGAAGAGGGCTCGTAAACGTCGCGCTGCCAGCGAAAACTAAGCCGATCCGGAGCTACCTTTAGGCAATTGCCTGCCTTTCTGCGTAGGCTAGTCACGATGAACCTATGCTGAAAGGCTGGATTTCGTGGCACCTTCACAAGCAAACGACGACCAGGGACGTCGCGCCCTTCCCTCGCGAGCCGAGGCAACTCGACGTCGGCTTGCACAGCAGGCACGTCGTGAAGGCGAGGGAACCATCCCCCAGACACCTGCTTCTTCTGCGCCAAAGCGCACTTCAGCGGTTGCACGAGTTTCTCGCACATCCTCGGGCGGAGCAGCAGGCAGTTCAAGCGGAAGTCGGCGCGCAAGCACCCGCGCGGCCTCGTCAGGGAGTACCTCGCGCACGGGGTCGACGCGTCCGGCTAGCTCACGTTCGGCGGCGGGCGCTAAGGGCGGCGGAAAGAAAAAGGGACCGACCAAAGGCAAGAAGAAGCGCAGCCTTGCAGCACGGATTGCACGAGGGGTCTTCTACACCTTCCTCGGCCTCATTATTGCCGGCTTTGGTACCTTCCTCATCGCCTATGCCTCGTTGAAGATTCCGCAGGCGGATCAGGTTGCTCTTGCGCAGACGACGACCGTCTACTACGCCGATGGCACCACCGAAATGGGCCGGATGTCGCAGGTGAATAGGAAGATCATCGATTCCAGTACCTTGCCTGACTATGTTGCACACGCGGTTGTTGCCTCGGAGGATCGCACTTTCTACACGAATTCGGGTGTTGATCTCAAAGGTATCGGTCGCGCGTTGGTCAACAATATTAGGGGCGGGGCGCGCCAGGGTGCTTCGACCCTGACCCAGCAGTATGTTGAGCGCTACTACGTCGGCGAAACGACCGGTTATGTGGGTAAAGCCAAGGAAGCGATCCTTGCTCTCAAGATCAATCGAGAGCAGACCAAGGACGAGATCATTGGCAACTACCTCAACACCATTTACTTTGGTCGCGGGGCCTACGGTATCGAAGCCGCATCTCAGGCGTACTTCGGCCACGAAGCAAAGGATCTCACCCTTTCCGAGGCCGCAATGATCGCCGGGATCATCCCCGCTCCTTCCGCGTGGGATCCGGCAGTCAATGAAGAGAAAGCACGCTCGCGTTGGCAGCGCGTCATCAACCTGATGGTTGAGGATGGTTGGATTTCGCAGGCGGAAGCAAACGCTGCTGAGTTCCCAAAGACCATTGACCCCGATACCTTGGGTGGTCCGACGATGGAAGGCCCGACCGGCTATCTCATGGAGCAGGTCCGGACTGAACTCGCGGCAGAAGGCTTCACGGCAGACCAGCTGGCGACCGGCGGGTACCGCATTATTTCCACGATTGATAAGGACAAGCAGGATCAGGCCGTTGCCGCTGCAGAGTACATGTACACGGTGCGCGGATGGAATGAAGATTCCATGCACGTGGCTTTGACGTCATTGGATCCCGCTACCGGCGAAATCGTCGCGGAGTACGGCGGCAAGGATTACCTCACGCGCCAGCAAAATGCGGCAACGCAAGACATCATGGCTGCCGGTTCAACCTTTAAGCCTTTCGCCCTGGTTGCTCACGCCGAGCAGGGGGGTTCGATCTACGACGTTTACGATGGCTCCTCGCCCAAGACCTTTAGTGGAATGTCGCGCGCGGTGAGCAACGATTCTGGTGTGTCTTGGGGCCGTCAGAACCTGGTGAACGCAACGAAGAACTCGATTAACACTGTTTTCGTTGGACTCAACCAGGAAGTTGGCCCCGCAACCACGAAGAAGGTTGCGATCGATTTGGGAATCCCCGAGGACACGAACGGTTTGGATGACTCGCTGCTCAACGTCTTGGGCTTTGCGGCTCCCCACAACATTGACCTTGCGCACGCCTATTCGACGATCGCCTCGGGCGGAAAGCGAACCACTCCGCACATTGTCCGCGAGGTTCAAAACTCCGATGGTTCGAAGGTCTTTAAGACAAACGTTGACCCGGAACAGGTTTTCGATACGAAGACCATGTCGACCGTCCTTCCCGCGCTTGAAGCAGTGACCGCTTCGGGTGGTACTGCCGAGGCCGCTGCCGCACTCAAGCAGGACACCGGCGGTAAGACCGGTACCTCCGAAGATCAGAAGACCGCGCAGTTCGTTGGTTTTACTCCTGAACTGGTCACTGCAGTGAGCATGTACCAGCTCGACGAGAACGGCAATCCCGTTTCTTTGACGAATATCGGTGGGCTTGGCCAATTCCACGGTGGTGACTGGCCGGTGACCGTGTGGATGCGCTACATGAAGCAGGCGACCGCGAACCAGACGAAGCTCCACTTCGATTGGTACACCCGCCAGTCAGCTACTCCTGTAGCCCCCGCACCCCAGGTTTCGACGACCCCCACTCCGAGCGAGGAGACGCCGACACCGACCCCCGAGGCGACCGAGTCGACTCCCGGATCTGAGGTACAGCCGACCCAGACTCCGACCGCTCAAAATACGGGTGCTGCCGGCTCCGAGGGCGGCGGTCCGAGTCGGGCAGAAGGCAGGTAGTTTCGGGGGCTCCATAGGCGCGGACACGTCCTCGAGCGTCGAATGGAGCGCTGGTCAGGCAGCTGCCTGACACCCGTGAAAAAGAAAGACAAAAAGGCCGGGGCCTCCCGAAAGGGAGTGCCCCGGCCCTCTTTATGGTCTTGTCAGACGCTCACTTGACAGCCAGCACGCGGACCTTGAGGTTCGCGGTGACTTCGGAGTGAAGGTTGACCGTCACGGTGTGGTCACCGGTGGTCTTGATCGGGTCAGCGATGATCACACGACGACGATCGATGGTCTGGCCCAGCTGTTCCTTCACGGCTTCTGCAATCTGAGAAGCAGAGACGGAACCGAAGAGGCGTCCATGTGCGCCGACCTTGCTGTTCACGGTCACAACCGCGGCCTGCAGGGCATCGCGTACGATGCGAGCATCGTCGATGGACGCGATCTCACGACGGCGGCGAGCAGCAGCCATCTGATCGATCTGAACCTGTGCGCCCTTGGTCCACTTGGTGGCGAAGCCACGGGGGATCAGGTAGTTACGAGCGTATCCAGACTTGACCTCGACGACATCGCCGGCGGATCCGAGACGATCCACATCGTGGGTGAGGATGAGCTTGGTAGTTGCCATTTTTCAGTCCTTCCCTT
>ERZ773254.1148-NODE-1148-length-12375-cov-14.516234_pt1 | contig 12375 bp, 6 predicted proteins | sample MGYA00580516_ERZ773254 | MGnify/ENA primary metagenome ERZ773254 (study PRJEB29015, sample SAMEA2738158) | human oral metagenome | biome: human oral; feature: human-associated habitat; material: saliva | place: China | collected 2192 ...
GGGAGCCGAGGCCATCTCCCTCAGCCCGATCGGTGACGGCCCGAACGCCTCGCTGATCGAGGAGGCCCTCAAGCGAGAGGGAATCGTCGACGCAGGCCCGCGGGTACCGGACTGCGACAACGCTATGCGCACCGTGCTCATTGCGCGCAACGGCAGCTGCACGATCATCGCGACGAAGGGCGCGGAGGCGATGGCACCTGAGAACGTATGGGCAAACTATGTGTGCTCGTTGCACCCCGGGGATGTGCTGTATATCGATGGGTCCCTGATGGATCATCCTGCCAACAGGATTGCCGCAGAGAATGCCCTGCGCGCCCTGCCCGAGGGCGTACGCGTCGTCCTCGACGTCTCCCCCACCATCGGTATCCCAAACGGACTGCCCTCGAACGCCATCATCTCCATGAACTACGAGGAATCGCAGGTTCTGTGGACCTGGATTCCAGAGAAGGAACGACAGTTTCTCTCCTGGACGCCAGCAGATAACGCGGCAACAACGTTGGCCTCGCGACTTCACCGCGACGTACTCGTCCATAAGGATGCGAACGGCGCTTACTTCGCATCGTATGCCCCCTCGGACGCTCTGCCCACCTTCCATATCCCAACCCCGAGAATCCGGGCCGTCGATAGCAACGGCGCTGGCGATGCCCACTCAGGCGTTCTCTCCGCCTGCCTGACGCAAGGGGTCTCCCTCAAACGGGCGCTCCTGTTGGCCAACTGCGCGGGAGCCCTGGCATCAACCGCAGCGGGGCCCGCAACATGCCCGCCCCGAGCCCAGATCGAGGCCGCAGCAGACGCGCTGGCCGAGCAGGAGGACTGAACGATGGACCCACGTCTTGACCGCGCCCAGGGGCCCACGATCGGATTCGCTTTCGGCCACGTCCTCACGATGGATGCCTTGGTCGAGAACGGCGACGAGGCGGCAAGCCTCAGCGAGCGCATCCTTGCGCTGCTGAGGCTCCAAAATTCCGCAGAAAAGCCCTCGTTCCCCTCCATGAAGGTGCCATCCCATCGGTTGGCTCAGCTGCTGGTCCACGCCGCCCAGGCTGGCTCATACACGTCAACCTGCGGCCGACAGGCCTTCGCAGACGCCGTATGGAACTACTGCGAGGACGAGGAACCACATTGCCGGGAGTTTCAGGCGGCAACACTGGTCGCCGCGGCAGTGTCACTCGGCCTCGACAGCCCGAACCTTCGCGTCGAAGACACCCTGGTCCGCGCTATCGATGTCGCCGCGTCGTTGGAGGCGCGCGGCGAGTGGAGCCCGGAGCCTGACGTCGTGGCCGCGACTCGTAGGGCAATGAACATTGTCAGCAACATGAACGAGTACCCAGAGTCTCCCTTCGAGTATCTCGTCGAGCAGATCGGTGCGGGTGGTTCGCTCTCGCAGATCGTCCCGATGGCCTTCGCCCTGGCCTCCCGCTACCAGGACCGCCGTATCCTGACCTCTCCCCTTCGGCTAGGGGTTCACTCAAGCACAATCCTTTCCACCGCATGTTCCCTCGTCGGAGCGGTGCGGGGTGCAGCTTTCCTGCGTTCCTACGGGGCACGCGTGGTCGTGGAATCCCTCCGATTTGATCCGAAGGAGAGCGCGAAGAACATTCTCTCGGGCCGCATCCCCTACCCGGGCGACCTCCTCGTCCCTGACGAGCCCTCGCACCCGATCGCACCATCGGGTCCCTCCTCGTTCGAGGACACCGATTCTGGCGAGAACACGCGCCAACGCTACTTCCCCTCCGTAGCCCCACACGTACCCCTCAAGGCGCTCCGCGCCGACGCTCAGCTCGGACGCGTCGTTTTCCTCGGCGAACTCTTCGCTGACAACATCATGCACGGGCACAAGTACCCAGAAGTCGGGGAACACGTGTGGGCGTCGGACCGCGGGTGGACCGCGGGAGGTTGCTTGAGGGCCATGGCGGCGGCTCGTCATATGGGCGCTCAGGTCGTCTCGCTGTGCCCAATCGGGCAGGGGCCCAACGCGCGGATCATCACGCAGGCCCTGCGACGTATGAACATCATCGACGCGGGCCCTCACCTGAGCGGAGTGGATAACGGATACCGCCTCCAGTTCTCTGCCGACGAGGGGTACCGCATGATCCTGCGCGGAACCAACAGCGACTGGTACATGACCCTCTCGACGACCACCCCACTTCCCTCCCTGGCATCGCGCGAGTGGGCGGAATCCCTCCAGGCCTTGGGTCCCTCGGACATCCTGTGGATCGATGGGGCTCTCATGGGACACGAGCCCACGGCACAAGCCTTGAACGAGGCCCTACGAGGACTTCCCGAACACGTGCGCGTCGTATTCGACGGGGCATCGGACGAGGGCGTCCCCGGCAATCTCCCCCTCGACAATGTTCTCGTGTCGCTACGAGTCGGCAACCATACGACATTCAGGGAGCATTTCGGCGTGGATTCTTCTCTCGCGCGTTACAACGACCGGCCCGAGCATCAGGCAACAGCTCTCTGCCTGCTCAGCGAACGCCACATCGTCTTGCACAACGCCGACAACGAGGCGCTGTTCGTTCGCCCCACGCTGGATGACGCCCGCATTCTGTCCCCTTCTCTCACGCGGGTTCCAGGACCTCCGTTCAGCCCAACGGTCAGGACCGAGCGAATGGCGGACGTTCATTCCGGAACGCTAGCAGCCTGCCTCGCGCTTGGCATGAGTGCCGAACGAGGGATACTGCTGGCCAATTGTGCGGCTGCTCTGGGGACCCCGGCCTCGCTATCCACCCGAGAAGCCATCGAGGCGGCGGCCACTGGACTCAAGACCCGCGATCAGGCCTGACAAGGAGAAACGAGAATGGATCTACGACTCCCCTACGCTCTTGGTGCGCTGGCAGGCTTGGCCCGCGCAGACGCAGCACATTCGGCCACGCTCGAGGTGCCCAACAGGCCCGTCGGCGCGGTCGTAACATCGGCGATAGCCGTTGCCACGCAACTCATGAAAGCCCCGGACGGCCTGCGCAGCATCCGCTCCGGACGTTGGTCAACCCCCGCCGCGAGCGCGGATTCTCGCCTGATGTGTGCGGTTCCGGTCGGCATCGCACTATCGACGGTCGATCTCGAGGCCTTTGCCGAGACCGTGTGGTTTGCGTGCGGGTGCGCAAGCCGGAACGAGTTCCAGTCCGCCGCACTTCTTGCTGCTGCGGTGTCCATCGGCATCAATACCCAACGTCGCTCCCACATCGACACCCTGTGGGACGCGGTTGATGTCGTGAGCGCGATGTCCCCACGCGGCGAAGAAGACGGCGGCGCGGACGTGCTCGAGGTGGCCCAGCGCACCCTGAAGGCGGTTGCCAATACCCAATCGGATCTGCGCTCGTCGCCCACGCCTGTACTTCAGGAAACGCTGTCAGACTGCACTCCCTCCAGCCGGATCGTTCCGCTCGCTTTCTTCTTGGCCGCCTCTCCACAAGGCGCCGACGAGGCCTCGAAGTGCTCCGCGTTGAGCGGCTCGCCGGCGCTGTGCGAGGCGGTTGCAGGGACGCTTTCTGGGGTCTTTGCACCCAGCGGAGTACTCTCGGATCTCGATCTCGCACAATGTTCTGAGGGCGTTCACGTGGACTGGCTGGGGATTGCCGGCCAGCTCCTCGAACTGCACCCTCCCGCTCCCATCGACTGGATCCGTCGAGCACTCGGCGACGCTATTCCGCGCGTGCCCCGGCGTGACCCTTCCCCCTTCGAGGCCTCTGAATCCCGCTCTTCCGCCCGCGCTGCTGTGGGCGGTCCGAGCACCGGGGATCCACAGGAATCCACCGCTGCTGACGTATCGGCTGGCCGTGTCGTCGTCATGTCTGAACTGATGCTGCGATTCGACCGACGTACCAAAGATGAGCGCATTCCCACAGGCGCTGATTGGTCGACCCGTGAGGGCGTCCACCTCGCACGCCCCTTCCCCGCGATGCGCGCAGCACGCAGCATGGGGGTCGAGGTCGTCTCCCTCAGTCCGATCGGCGAGGGACCCAGGGCCTCGATCATCGCCGAGGCCCTGGCGCGCGAGGGGATCATCGACGCCGGTCCGCGCGTCACTCGGTGCGACAACGGCTTTACTTCGCCCGTCACCACGCAGGCCGGGGGATATAAGAACGCCAGGATCAGCAGCATGCCCGAGGACGCATGGGACGAGGCCATCCGCACCTTGGGCCCCTCCGACGTGCTCTACATCGACGCGAGCATCGAGGACAACCCCTCTGCCCTAGCAGCAGCCGAGCATGCACTGGCCCATCTCCCCCGTCACGTGCGCATCGTCCTGGACGTGTCGGGAGCTTTCATCGGTCCGCGTTCTCTTCCGAACGATAACGTGCTGATGGTGCTGGACCAGGGGTCGGTGCAAGCCTTGGGCGAGCGGTTCATGTCGGATCGCACCGCCTTCGATGCCTCCCGCGTCCCCGATCACGCCGCGAGCTTCATCCTGTCCCTCTTCCATCGTTCCACGCTCGTCAGCACGATGACATACGAGTCCTTCCTCGCCCGCCGGAGCCACGCGACGGACAAGGTAAACAAGCCACGGACGCGTTTCCAGGCCCCCACCGTCGCATCCACCGACCACGCTGGGTCGTACAGCGTCTGGACGGGAGCCCTCGCGGCCGCCCTCGCTGAGGGCAACGCCATCGAGCAGAGCATCGTCCTTGCGAACTGCGCGGGGGCCTTGGCTTCGACGATGCCCGGCCCCGCCTCGTGTCCCACGCGCGAACAGATAGAGGCCGCGGCTCGCGCCTTACCAGAGCGAGAGGACATCGAGCTGGAGCGCCGCACGCGCGCTTTCGGGGCACTGGCGGGAGTCGCGTTCGGCGATGCAGTCGGCATGTTCTTCAAGGGGATGTCGGCGGAACTCGTTGAGGACCTGCGCCGCACATTGCCACTGTTGACGGATTCGACCACCGCCCTCCCCACGATGCCCGGCGCACCCGCGGGCACACTCACGGCCGTCACGCGCGAGGTTCTCGCATCATCGTCGGCGCTACTCTCGGAAGGTGCCTCCCCACTCGGGGTCGAAGCCGAGGACCGTGCGGGTGATGAGCTAGCGGGTTCTCGCTACGTCCTGCGCGCCATTCCGGTGGGCATCACGACCGTGACGACCGATGCCGAGGCGTTCGCGGAGGCCGTGTGGCAGGCCTGTGGAAACGAGAACCTCACTCGGCAGGAGTTCCAGGCGGCGGCCCTCGTCGCCGCGGCAATCTCGTTGGGTATTGACAAGAAACACTACTGGATTAGAGGAATCGGTTCCGTCCTAGGAGAAGCTATCGACTACGTGGCAGCGCTTCCCACGCGTGGTTCCGCGAGCAGCGAGCCTGACGTGCTGCAGGCGGCGCGCAAGGCGATTGGAACTGTCCGCAACTTCCGTGATGACATCTACGAGCGCGTGCGCGGGTCGATCGGCACATCTGCGGATCCGACGCAGTCGGTTCCTGCTGCCTTCGCACTTATTCTCAAGGACGAATCACGGTCCACTGCTGTCAGCGCCGCCGTCCTCGGCGGGGAAACAAGTTTGATCGCGACGATCGCCAGCGCCGTTCTCGGGGCAATTCGTGGCGTCACGATGTTCTCTCCCAACAACCTCGCCACGATCGAGAGGGTTTCCCACCCGGGCGTGGCTCCCCTGTCCGAGCGCCTCGTCGAACGGCGGGTGTACGTCTCCCAGGAGACGAGTAAGCTTGCTTCCTCGCGGAAGAAAACCAACGATGATGCGACGTCCAACTGAGGAGACAACAGCATGATTCCGCTCTCTGACACCACCCATCCAATTCCGGACGCACAACCGACGCCTCCCTGCGGTCGCGGTTCAACCAACGGGAACGGTCCTGTTGGGCGGGTCGTCCTCATGGGCCAAATCCTCGTGGACCTCGCCGTTCGTGGCGAAGCTCTGCCCTCGCCCGGCGGCGACGTGTGGGCCATCGACGAGGGAATGCACGTGGGCGGAGGCTTCAATGCCCTCGTGGCGGCGCGCCGCATGGGGGCCGAGGCCGTCTCCCTCAGCCCGATCGGCGAGGGCCCCTACTCCTCGCTCATTCAAGCGGCTCTGGCGCGCGAGGGGATCGCGGACGCCGGACCGCGCGTCGCGGGCATCGACAACGGGTTCTGCATCGCGTTCACGGATCGCACCGGCGAGCGCACCTTCATCTCTACGAGGGGCGCGGAGACCATGGCTCCCGCGAGCGCGTGGGCTGATGTCGTGCGCACGATGCGCCGGGGGGACGTCCTCTACGTCGACGGTTACCTCATGGACCACCCCGCGAACAGGGAAGCCGCTCAGGCTGCGCTGCGCGCCCTGCCCGAGGGCGTGCGCGTCGTTCTGGACGTCTCCCCCGTCATCGGGATCCCGGATGGCTTGCCAACGCGCGACGTCATCGTTTCGATGAACCACAGGGAGGCTCTCGAGATCCACGATCGGTGGATTAACGATCGTGGCGTCCGCGACCAGTGCAGGGAGCTTCGCGGGGCGGCCTCCACCATGTTCGAGTTGCTTCACCGCCCCGTCGTAGTGCGCCAGGGAGCCGAGGGCGCTTACTTCGCTGGGCCTTCCGCGAGGGCGTCGGACGCCTTCGACAAGAATGCGACCCACGTTCCGACGCCTCGCGTCGATGCGATCGACACAAACGGCGCGGGCGACGCGCACTCCGGGGTGCTGGCGGCCTCCCTCGCACAGGGAATCCCCCTGAAGAGGGCACTCCTGCTCGCCAACTGCGCGGGCGCACTGTCCACGACAGTCGTCGGGCCGGCCTCGTGCCCGACACGCGAGAAGATCGAGGCCGCAGCGGACGCGCTGGAAGAACGAGCGAACGCGCTGGAGGCAAGCACCGAGGAAGCATGAACCTAGGGGCGTGAACCGAAGGGCGTGCGCGTCACCGGAGCTCATGTGTGCACGTCAGCCCCCTGCGACGTGCGAGATATGTCAACTATTCAACCAAATCGCCCATGATGCGCCTCGTCTGGCGCATAATCGCATCATGGTGAAAGACAAGACCCCTGATCAGGGCGGCATCGTCGGCGGAGCACTCACCGTTGCTCTGCTGATCACGCTGGCCGTACAAAACGCTGTGCCCCCGATGGCCACAGACATGTACTCGGCCGCATTCCCCCAGATCACAGCGGACCTGGCGACGAACTCGACGATGCTCGGGTTCACGCTCACGACCTTCTTCGTGGGCTACGCGTCCGGCCAGGTCCTGGGCGGCGCCATCTCGGACCAGATCGGGCGCCGCCGCCCCATCATCGCGGGCGGCATCATCGCCCTCGTCGGCTCCATGATCTGCGTGTTTGCGACGGTCATCTGGGTGCTCCTCGTGGGCCGAGTCTTCCAAGGCCTCGGCGGCGGCGTCGCCTCCTCGGTGGCGCGCGCGATCCTCGTCGACGTCGCACACGGCAAGACGCTGGCGCGCGCGATGAGCCTCATCCAGGCGATCGTCGGCTTCGCGCCGATGCTCGCCCCGGTCCTCGGCGCGTTCATCATCACGCACGCGACGTGGAGGGTCGTCTTCTGGGCGCTCGCCGCCTTCACGCTGCTCATGGCGGCCCTCGCGTGGTTCGTCGTGCCCGAGTCTCTGCCCGAGGAGCGCCGCCACCCCGGCGGCATCCCCCGGTTCTTCTCCGGCCTCGTCCAGGTCGTGCGCATCCGCCCCTTCGTGGGCTTCATGCTGGTCAACACCTTCTCGAGCTTCTGCATGTTCGGCTACATTTCGAACGCCACCTACGTCCTCCAGGGGCCGCTGGGCCTGTCCCCCATGGCTTTCGCCTGGGTCTTCGCGTTTAACGCGCTGCTGTCGACCGGCTTCGCGGTGGTCAACGTGCGCCTGATCTCGCATTTCACGCCGCGCTCGCTCATCATCACGGGCCTGACGATCGCCGCGACCGGCGTGGTGACGCTGGCGGTCTCAACGTTCCTCCTCGACCTGCCGCTCATTCCGACGTGCGTGGGCTTCGCGCTGGTCATGACGGCGAACGCGTTTATCTTCGGCAATTCCGGCGCCCAGGCCATGAGCGAGGCGCGCGAGCAGGCGGGCACGGCCTCGTCCGTCATGGGCGTCTTCCAGTCCCTTGCCAACGGCATCGCCGCTCCCCTGGCGACCTCGGGCGGCGACAGCGCCGTGCCGATGGTACTCGTCATGATCGTGGGCTCCGCGGGCGCGTGGTTCGCGTTCTGGGTGATCGCCCGCGGCGGCTCTCACACGCCGCGCCAGCTCAGCCTCGACTGAGGGGCCACCGGCGCGTCGGAAATAGGATCACCGCGCCCTGGCAGCCCCGCACATCCGGATAGGTAACGCACATCCGGATAGGTAACACGCATCCGGATAGGTTATTAACCTATCCAGATCGTCACAACCTATCCAGAACGTCATAGGCCCGCGGCCATCAGCACAACTCCGGCCGGGCACGGCCTGCAACACACCAGCAGCACGGCCAACCCCAACAACGCGCGGGAACCAAGGCCGCCACGTCGAGCACATACCCCTTCGCACACATCCGGATAGGTAACACGCATCCGGATAGGTTATTAACCTATCCAGATCGTCACAACCTATCCAGATCGTCACAACCTATCCAGAACGTCATAGGCCCGCGGCCATCAGCACAACTCCGGCCGGGCACGGCCTGCAACACACCAGCAGCACGGCCAACCCCAACAACGCGCGGGAACCAAGGCCGCCACGTCGAGCACATACCCGTTCGCACACATCCGGATAAGTAACGCACATCCGGATAGGTAACGCACATCCGGATAGGTTATTAACCTATCCAGATCGTCACAACCTATCCAGATCGTCACAACCTATCCAGAAAGCGCGCCTCATCGCGATGAATTCACCAGAGGGCACCAGCTTTCATTCCCCGGCCGCGACTATCGGTTGGGATAGTGCCGTTGGGATCGCGCGGCCCGGCCCGCTCGATGCGCGGATCACGCTCGCGAGGCTAACCACACTGCAGCCGACACCAGGACCAGGCCGATCAACTCAAAGACGCCGGGAATCTGGCGCAGCATAACCGCGCCGACCAAGGCGGATGTCGCAGGCAGGATCGCGGCGAACAGCGCGAACGTCGGCGCCGCCAGGCGACGCATCGCGAGGGCCTCAAACGTGTAAGGAATCGCAGTTGACAGCAGGCCCACACCAATGACGATTGCGATCAGCTTCCACGAGGCCGTGGCCGCCATCGCCCCCGGCCCCAGGAAGGGCGCAAAGAAAAGAGAACCCCAAGCGCATCCCAACGCTAAGTTCGTGACCCCGTCGCGCGTGGTCGACGCCCGCTGACCCACCACAATATAGGCGGACCAGGCGAGGGCCGCGAGGAGGATCCAGGCGACGCCGACGCGCACGCTCGAGCGCGACAGGTCGAGAGCGAGTCCTCCAATGCTGGCTACGCCTGCGAACGCGAGGACCGCGGCGACGCGCGGTCGCCAGCCGCGGCCTCGAACGACGGCGACGGCGACAGGGCCAACAAACTCGATGGAGACGGCTGTGCCCAGGGGAATGCGCGCGATAGCCTCGTAGAACGACGAGTTCATCGTGAGGATGATGATCCCGAAGAGCGCGGAGATCGCCAGGTCCGAGACTGTGAGGCCGCCGCGCCACGGGCGCTTCCACGCGAGGAGAACCACCGCGCCTGTGAGGACGCGCCACCACGCAACGGAGGCGGGTTCGACCGAGGCGAAAGCGACGACCGCGAGCGCCGCGCCAACGTACTGGATGAGTCCAGAGCCGACGAGGAAGAGTTGAGGCGGGACACTGTCGGCGACAGTGGTGACGCCGGGGCGCCGGGAGTGTGCTTTCACTGGGCGGGCGCGAAGGTCAGGGCCGCCGAGTTCATGCAGTAACGCATGCCGGTGGGCTGGCCGGGGGCGTCGGCGAAGACATGACCCAGGTGTGAGCCGCAGGTCGCACAGCGCACCTCGGTACGGGTCATGCCGTGACTGGTGTCGACGTGCTCGGTGGTCGCCCCGTCGTGGGCCTGGAAGAAGGAGGGCCACCCGCAGGATGAGTCGAACTTCGCGTCGGAGTCGAAGAGAGCGGATCCGCAGGCCGCGCACGAGTAGGTGCCGACGCGCGCCTCGTTCAGGAGTTCACCGGTGAAGGGGCGCTCCGTGCCCGCCTCACGCAGCACGTGGTAGCGCATGGGGCTCAGGAGTTTCTTCCATTCGGCGTCGGTGCGGGCGGCGGGGTCGGTTGCGTTCATGCGTCCATTGTCGCGCGCCGCCCGCGGGCGCGCAGTGTTGGCGCGGGCGGGCGGCGCGGGCGTGCATCGCCGTACCGGTTACGATGCGGTGGTGTCCTCGCGGGACTCTCACTGCTCGGCGGTGGACTGCTCGGCGGGCTTAGCAGTCGGCGTTTTCTTTGCTGTCGTCTTCTTGGACGCGGCCTTTTTTGCGGCGCTCTTCTTGGCGGGAGCCTTCTTGGCGGCGCTCTTCTTGGCGGGTGCTTTCTTGGCGGGTGCCTTCTCAGCCTTGTCGGCGTCGGATTGGGCGGGCTTGTCGTCCGTCTTCTCCTCGGTTGCACCCTTCTTCGCGCCCGCAGCCGCTTTCTTCGTTCCCTTTTTCGCAGGCTGGTTCTTCTTGCTGGTTGCCTTTTTCGCGGGGGATTTCTTGGCGGTCTTCTTTTTGGCGGGAGCCTTGGCGGGTTCGACTTCGTCGGCTGCCTCCGGTGCTGTTGCCTGGGCGTCGGGGGTGGCGCTCAGGGTCGGCATCACGAGCGTTTCGTCGAGCGCGGGCTGTTCCTCGACAGTGGGAAGCACCTGCGTGGCCTCCGTATCGAGAGCGCCCGCCTGGGCGACCTCAACGGGAGTCATGACGGCGGTCGCTTCAGTGTCCTGACCCGCGGCGGCGCCCTCCGGCTCATCGTCGGCAACGGCCTCGCCCGAGCCCTCCGGCTCGTCCGAGGTCACCGGCTCATCGTCAGCAACGGCCTCATCCGAGTCCTCCGGCTCGTCGTCGGCAACGGCCTCGTCCGAGGTCACCGGCTCATCCGAGGTCGCCGGCTCGTCGTCGGTAACGGCCTCGTCCGAGGTCACCGGCTCGTCGCCGGCAACGGCCTCGTCCGAGGTCACCGGTTCGTCGTCGGCAACGGCCTCGTCCGTTGTTTCCGCTGCTTCCTGGTTGCTCGCGGCACTTGCGACGGCTGGAATCTGGCCCGTGACGGCACGCAGCATGTCGGCTTCGGCGCCGGTGGGAGCAACCGCCGGGAAGAAGTCCATGATCGACACGCGCGGAGTCTCCTTCGCGGGAGCAGGACGAGTCTCCTCCTCCAATCGAGCCTCCTCGGCGACGGCGTACCAGTCGGGGTGGATCACAGGCTCGTCAGGGACTTCCTCCTGTGATGCGGCCATTTCCTCGGGGGAAGGCTCGGGCGGCGGCACGAGTGCAGGGGCGAGCGCCGCCACCACGTCGGTGATGACCGGGCGACCGGTGCGCGCGGGCGGCGGCACCTGCACCGGACGTTTCACGGATGTTTCACGCGCGGGGATGGGTGTCGTGGCTTGCTCATCCTCGTTCTCAGGATCCAACGCGTAGCGGCTTTCGCGATCCGGTGCGAGGACATCCTCACGCTGTTTCTCAGCGTCGGACGAGGCCGTGGCCGCCTCCGCTGCTTCGACCGCTTCCGCGGACGCGGGGATGTCAGCACGCACGCCTGGTGTCGTGTCAGCGGCATCGACAGGTCCGGTGGGATTCGCATCGTCGGCTGCGGGAGGCGCCGGCACGTCGGTTTCCGGCTCGTGTGCGGCCTCGGTGGCAGCGGTTCCAGCACCCAAGGCAGGCATGCCGCTCATCACACCTGCGACCGCCTGGCTATTTCCAGTGACCGCGTCAGTGGCTTTGCTCCCTGTCGTAGCCTCGGCCGTTGCGGCAGGGGCGGCTCCGTCAAAAGGGCGGGTCACCTGGGCAGCCGAGGTGTCGGCGGGCGCAGCGTTTTGCGTCTGCGTGGGTTCAGCGTTGCCAGTGCCACTGTCCGTAGGTCCGACGGGTTCAACGCCGACGGCGGCCAAGGCCGCGCTCGTCTCGGGGTCTATGGCCTCGCTCGAGCGACGACGTCCCTCCCGGCGGTCTTTCGCACGCTGAGAATCGGCTTCACGTTCGGCGTAGGCCTCTTCGCCGGGACCCGCAAGTGCGGCGGCTCGCTCGTCAGCTTCAGCGGAGCCGGAGAAGAGCCGCTCGCCGCGACCGATGGACGTGGCCGTCATGGTCTGGGTGAGCTGGGGGTCCGTGTTACCGGCGGCCTCGATGATCTTGCGCAGCGCAGACTTGGAGATGACCTGCGTTTCGTCCGGAGACGACGAACCCCCTTCGGCGAGTTCACGTTGACGGTCAGCCAACGCGCGGCGGCGGGCACGCTTCGCCTTGCGGCGGGCCGCCACCATGCGGGCGGCGTGAGCGGCGTCCTTGGGGCG
>ERZ773254.1149-NODE-1149-length-12370-cov-12.015185_pt1 | contig 12370 bp, 19 predicted proteins | sample MGYA00580516_ERZ773254 | MGnify/ENA primary metagenome ERZ773254 (study PRJEB29015, sample SAMEA2738158) | human oral metagenome | biome: human oral; feature: human-associated habitat; material: saliva | place: China | collected 2192 ...
TTATTCAGGGACATCGTGATTTCTCTCCAGACTTGAATAAGGATGGAAAGATAACATCTAACGAATGGATGAAAGCTTGTCCATGTTTTAATGCCAAAGAAGAGTATAGAGAGCTATGAGAAAGAAAATATCCTTGCTACTATTTGTAGCGTTCACTATCGCAATTTGCGTTTACGTTTCACAACGCAAATCATCAATTGACATAAAATCCATTATAACAACGGATACTATCATTCGTCACGATACGTTAATTTATCGTACACCTGTAGTAAAAGATAGCTTGATAGTTAAGTATAAGACAGCAATCTTACCAGTGGTATGCCATGATACAATTACAAAAGAGTTTGTACGCACGGTGATGGACAGCGTTGAGGTGGAAGTTCCGATAACACAGAAGGTGTACGAAGATAGTACCTATAAAGCGTGGGTAAGTGGATATGAGCCTCAACTTGATAGTATATTTGTTTATCAGAAGACGCAAGTAATCAATAACTATATACGAGAAAAACCCAAACGTTGGGGTATAGGCTTGCAAATTGGTTATGGGTGTAATGGCAAAGACTTGCATCCTTATATAGGAATAGGAGTTAATTATAACATATTCAGATGGTAGAAGTATGAAGACGGTTGTTTTTAAAGTTGGCAAAAACGAAGTTTATCAAGAAGTCGCAAAAACCACTTCATATACAGGTGCAAAGATGGATAATGACGAAGATGCGTACGATCGTATCTTTACAACTGATGAGGACAAGACGATGCTCGAACGCTTCTGGAATGAGAGTAAGAATATGATTGCTGGTAGTCTAAAAAAGCTACTAAGTTCTGAGCGTGAAGAGAATGATGAATACATATTAGAACTTGAGGTTTCCAATTCCTTTGATGACAACCTTAAGGAAAGTATGCAGCGTAGTTTGTTTAGCTTCTTTGTTATGAATATAACAAGTAAGTGGTATATATTCACAAATAAGAATGAAGCAGAAGGATATGCAACATCAGCGGCTACAGACATGGAAGATGTTATGCGTAAAGCCTATTACAAAAAGAAACCAGTACGTCCAACATACGATTAATAACATTAAAGATAAACTATATGGCAGAAAACAAGAAAGACCTAACGGTCACCGAAGAAGTTAGAGAGCTTATATATGATGTTCAAAACAAAGCTTATCTGACAGGACAAGCAAGAGAAGCAGAAGGGAAGAAGCCATATCAGGCTGCATCTAATATGCAAGCAAGTGATGATGAGAACAGTTATCAGATACGTCGTTCCCTTGCAAATGCTTTTTCTTCTCTCAAGAGTCTTTTAGGGGAATATCTCTACGAAGATAGAAGTACGAGTAACAATCGTATGATTAGCGAAATTGATAATAATGGGCAATTGACTTTAGCTTTTAAGTTACCTTCAAATTACAATAACGCTTCTGCGGATAGCCTTGGTAATGGTATACATTCTTATTTAGTTGATATGACACTTGCTGATTGGTTTGCTATTACCAACAAAGAAGATGCAGAGGTGTATGCTGGGCATTCAACAGTTAGCCTTGAGAATGTAAAACGCGCGCTATATAAGCGGAGTCGACCAACACGCCCAACCTATTAAGTAAAGACGCTTATGAATTGTTGTAAACAGTATGAATCAGAACAGCAAAAAAAAGTTGTAACGCTGACTTTCAAACGCAAGGAACTGCTATATGATGCCAGTAACTATTCTTTTGTTGAGGCTGATATTATGCCACAAGATACAGAACACGCCAAACATCAAGTGTTTGACATTGTTCAAGACGGCAATATAGATCGTGTTACTCGCATTCTTAACTTAGCTCATGCTGAATGCGTGGAGTTACTATACCCATACGCAAAAGAAGAATTACCCGACGCAGAAGAAGTGCTTGATGATATTCTGAAAGAACCAGATACATACACTATTAAACTTATACTTCCTTACAACTTTTCAATGACTACTGTTAAGATGTTGGAAGAGTACATACATGAGTTTCTTGTGTGTAGCGTCCTGTCAGATTGGTTGAGCATAACATTTCCACAAAGTGCAGAGCGTTGGGAAAGTAAATTAAGAGATACAAAAATAAAGATACGCACTTCTCTTATGTCGAGAATGGGTAAGGTAAGGAGGAAGTTAAAACCATGGTAATAAACAAGGGCAGCGCTACATCACGTAGAACTGCCCTTTTCGTAAAAATCAATCTTAACCTATAAACTAAAAACCTAAACTATCTCGGCTGGTTGGTTAATCGCGGTGTGAATTGCACCGAGCAACCAGTAATTCCTTCATTATTTGAAAGATTAGCAAGTAGCACTATACGAATGTATTTATAAGGTGTTCCTCTAAACCCACGTAAGTAATGGTCTGTGGATGACCATACTGGAACCCAGTTATATAAATCATTAGAGGCATAGAGAATAGACTTCACATGTCCTTTCTTAAACACGCCACGCTGTATGATGGTATCAATAGACTTATGAATGTCATAAGCATCAAGTTTTATTGGACGTGACACAGCGATGCTCTTATATACCTCGTCGGTCTCATCAGAGAAATTAACAAGGCTGCCATCATTAAGTACAGCAAGTGCATCAGGGTAGGAGTTTACATTATCTGCAATATAGGATTGCATCATTCCCCACTGTTTTGACTTTAGTGAGAATATATAAGCATAATTGCAGTTATACTCTTTGCTGGTGTTGTAAGCGATGATTCGTTGATGCTCATAGTCATATATCATTCGACAATCACGAACAAAATCCATAAAAGGTAATATCCTTAGAGTACCTTTCGACAAGTCTGCATGTTCTAAGATTTTATCAATCTTAGGTAACACAGTTATTGGTACAGCGTTCTCTCCATTGAGAACGTCAGAGATACACATTGCTTGTGAACCTTGCAAGAGCATAATACCTCTATCAGTTGTAAATAGAACAGCAGAATCAATTTGCGTGATACTTTTCGATGATAGACACACGTCACGTGTGATAGGTTGTTTGGCAGAGTAACCACCAGTAGAATTGACTTCCAAAGCCCATACGCCCTCATCTGTGAAAGCATATAGTGGGAACTGCCCAAATTGACCTTGCGAAAGAGCCTTTGCAGCTGTTGCGATTCCCAAAATTCTACCTGTGCCAACAGTATTAATGCCTGTGACAGGGAAGTAGAAAGGGTTATTGACTTCGGAGGTGTATATCTTATTAGGTATTTCAATAGTCCTTTCTACATCAGTAGAAACAGATGGTAAGTTATTCACCTTTTCTTCTAAGTCATTCCAACCACCATAATAAAAAGAACCATTAAGAAAGGCATGCCGTTCAAGTGGCACTTCGTAAAAAGTGCCAAAGTAATCCCAAGAATTAACAACCGCCTTGTAAGCATTTGCATTTGGATAGTAAATGAATAGCACTGGATTATTTACTCCAAACACTCCTGCTGTACCATTTACGACAATATCTTTTCCATCCTGTTTGATATATACATATACGGAAATTGATATTTTCCTATCTAACATTGTAGATTCTGCGTCAGACCAATGCTTCACATATCCGTCTGTGAAAGGCAACATCGCTCCAGCATTAAACCCCTCAAAAAGTTTCTTTTTGATATTAGCAAGATTAACTCGAGCATTATAACCAAAGGCATACTTTGGTATAATCTTGTCGTGGCTGTCATAATCATCGGTCATAACCTCTCTATTGACCAGAGATTGCAAATAGTCTTCTTCTATATTAAGAAGCGTACGTGTTGTAGTAAGCTGTTCTATCTTAATACTTTCGAGAAAGTAGAAGTTTGAACAGTTACGAATATCTTCCTTTACTGTCGAAGAGTCTTTGCGAGGAAGTCCAAGTATACCACCTGGACGTGCACCGAGATTATCTTTATCAAACGTCATCTGATATAGGTAACCCATATCTTTCTTTTGATAGCGCAAAGGATATTTAGTTTTATCTGCAGCTTGGTTAGTATGTTTGCAAATACTATATCCCCACGCCTCATCACCGTACTCGTCGTAATTAAAGAATTTATCACATTCGCCATTCTGATTGTACGTATAGATTGGTTTTGAGATAAATATATCAACAGATTTAACAATATCAGTCCAGTCTTTCAGTAAGTCTATATCACTCTGTTTGATGACAGCATAGTCCAACGAGTGTAACATTCCAACAACACGAACATCAGCCCTGTTCAACCCATTCTTACCATATAGATGTCGCCACATGACAATAGGAGCGCAACTTGTAGAACATACCATGAGTATTGGTGCAGAGTGTCTGATGAGATTACCATCATAGAGGCGATAAGCATATCTTACAAGAAAAGGAAAGATGAATTTACCTTTATTAGTTGACCTGTCAGCTATGAATTTGTTTACTTTAGCCAACACTTGTGAAGTTATCTTTTTCTTGTTTTCATCGGAGAACTCATTGTAGCTACTGTAACTGTATCCATTCTCCTTTGTCTTTGTTTCCCAGCTAAGGTTATCAAACTCAAGGGTAAACTCATCAGTACGCTGCATCTCACCCTGTAAGCCAAAAGAAATAGGCAATTCAGGAATATCATTTCCAAGGAATAGATAACCAGAAGTATCACCTTTCCAAAGGAAGTAGAACATACCAGCATCTGTAAGGGCTATAAGAGTGTTGCCTACTCCCACTACTTGATACAACTCTTTGTCGCCTATACTATACAAGTCAGTGAAGTTGCTACCGTCTATAGTCCACAGCAGTTTCTTGTTAGCAGTATCAATGATGATATAATGTGTATAGGTTGTAGCCTTATGTACATATATAACACTGTGATTTTCTCCAAGGTTGAATACCACCTTTGGAGCCGACACAGGTTTTAACGCACCATCTTCAGGAACGAGGTTCAACAACATTGCAGAGTCTCCATCTTGACAAGTATTGTCAGGTGGAACGGTCGATAGTCCGTTATACTTTATCTCTTTATTCATGTTTAGACGGCTTTTCAATCTGATAATATAGTTTGTTGTTAGTTTCTTTTACCGAAACAGACAACTTGCATTTACTTTCAGCAGGTAAGTTGTAATCATAAAGGATACGCCCAACAGATGGATTGAGTGTTTCGAAACCTATACACTTGTACTTATCATTGTATTGTATATCGCAAAGCTGTGTAGGCTTCTCAATATTTGGATTGACCATAAAAGCAAACAATCCGCTGTCAGACACACTAAAAACGAACACAACGGCTTTATCAGCCGTATCCGAATACTTACGGATATGGCTGAAAAGCTTTTTAGATAGTGTTACAGAATTGTCTGCAGGGTCTACGATTACATATAACCTGAGTGACCAATACCAGTTCTGTATCTTTTTGAGAATATTCATCATCATCATAGTGCAAATATATTACACATAAAGGTTATGTGCGGTTTATCTTTTAATACTCTTTGCGGGAGCGGAACGATATCGTTTCAATAAAGATGAAAGACCGTGTCGTCTCTAATCCGTCACGATGTTTATCTGCTTCTTCTTTGCTGGTGAATATGTACGAACAAATTTCTGTCTTGTCTGTTCCTTTTGTTGCTACTATGTTAGCATAATACTTGCGCCCAAATAGGAACGCAATCACTTCTTTTAATACTGTTGTTTGCATATTCTTATTTTTATTTATAATTAAACTTTGTGGTACGGTTGCAAGTCTTTCGCTTCTTCCTCCCACAAGTCGCCCTCGTTCCCCTCGAAATCAAGGTAAACTGTACCATTCTTTAAGTCTGCAAGCGATGAATAAATCCCTACGACTGTCATAGGAAATCCGTCTTCTTTATTGCAGACTTTGTCGCCAATCTTAATATCACGAATATCCATGATTACTCTCCTATCTCCTCGTGGTATTGTCGCAGGGATTCTCGAATACGCCTTGCGGCTTCGGTAGCTTGCTTTTGAGTACGAAAACAGTTGAGAGCATTCCAAAGTCCGTTATCGCAACTATCTCCACGTTCAATCGATTGTGCAATCTCCATTACACTATTAATAGTGTAATATTCTTCTCCTTTCTTTGCTCTCCACCGATTCAGTTCTACGCACTTCTTTTCTGCGTTCCACAGCCATCCTTTCTCTTTCATCTTGTCAAATAGTTGACGTTTCTCTTCTTCGGTGGCAAAACGAGCGTTTGCAAGCCTACTCCTATAGAAGAACCACGTCCTGCGAATCTTTCCATCAGGATACAAACAGACGTGATGCCAACAGCGATCCTCAGTAGTATTAAAGAAAATGAAAGGGCATTCCACATCATCTATAACCACAACAAGCACATCCCCGTCCTTGAACTTCTGCGCTTGTTCTATTTCTACACTCTCACCCTTAACGATTGCCTTGCAACCCTCAGGAATGGTGATTGAATCACCGCATTTTAATTTAACTTTCATGTTTATTTTGTTTTATATATTTTCTCTATAGCTTTAAATATCTCAAACGCAACTTGTGGTACCCAAGCATTTCCTAACGCTTCGATGCTTTTACTTCGCCATTTTGCGAAAGAAATGGTAAGGTCAGCCACTCTAAAGGATAGCCCATCATCTCTGTTACATACAGGGGATTGAGTTGGGAAGTTCCGCCACCAACTTTGTGGGCAATCTGCTCTGCCAAATTGGCTTTCGGCTTGCCATGTTTCTTCAGGGCGTCCATTGTCATACCTGAGTGCATTCCATCCTTTGCCATTGGTGTTAAAAGAAGTCCTGAACATGCCATTGCCGTCAGTCCTTTCCCCATTTGACTGTTTGCATTGTACTTTGATGTCCACTTCGTTCCTTCCGACGCATTGGGTGTCGGGAGAAGCTGCATCTTTGCACATTTTGCCAATGTTGGTCGCTCTGTTGCATTTTTGCTCAATGATTTGTTTATGCATCCTGACCCTTTGTCTATTGCTGTCGGTGTTGGCAGCAATAGAGGACTTAGAAACTCCGTTTTGCCCTCCTTGTTGCAAACTTTCAGCCCTTGTGTCTGTACGGTGGGCAACAATCCATACCCTGCCTCTTCTGTGTGGTGCTCCGACGGCACAAGCCGGAATAACAATCGGCTGGACTGAATATCCTGCATGCTCAAGGTCTTCACAGATGGCATCAATAGTGAATTGCTGTTCTGTTCTGTATATGTAATTCTCTTCGAATAAATCATCCGTGCATCCCACTTTAATCGTCTTGCCGGGCTGTACCATTGAGAGGATTCCATTAACGTTTTCACCAACAACCCAAGTGGGCTGAATTTGCCGTATCGCTCGTAACATTTCGCCCCAGAGATAGCGGTTATCTTCCGCTCCCTTTCGCTTACCTGCAACACTGAATGGTTGACAAGGGAATCCTCCTGTGAGAATGTCAATGCGCCCTCTCCATTCGGTGAAATCTGTTTTTGTAATGTCTTCATAAGAAATACTATTAGGAAACCAATACTCTAAAACTTTCCGTTGAAACTCTTGTATTTCACAATGAAACACATTAGTCCAGCCCATCCACGAGGCAGCGAGTTCTGCTCCACCAATACCCGAAAAGAGGCTTGCGTGAGTATGTTCCATACGCTAATCAACTAATTTTATGTGTTTAATCCCTTTTTCCTTAAGCTCCGCTAATATCATCTTAACTAAACCGTAATAGTTTCTATTTTGAAGAGCAACATTTATAGCGTCTTCTTCGCCTTGATGATACTCTTGCACATAATTTATTATCGCTTCTTCGAACGCGTCACAGTCAACGCCTTCGTAGTAGTCGATGAAGTCGATAATTGACGTCAGCTCGAAGTATTCCTCATGGCCTTTGAAAGACCAGACATCGCCACAATCTTTATTGAACTGTTTACGGTATCTTTGTCCTTTGTGAATTATGCGATTGCACAATTCGCAACGGTGCTCTTTTCGTGATGTTAATGTTGTTTCGCTTACAATCTCCATACGCTAATCAACTAATTCTAATTTGGCACTGCACGAGAAAGAGTAATCAAACAACATAGGCATAATGATAATACGTATATCTTTGCTTATAATAAATTCATTTGCTCCTTTAGGGTCATTATGAGTCATCTTAACAGTGTCTGCATTAAGATACTCCATTGCTGTCTTTAGTAATCGAAGCTGATTAGCAAAGAAATGTGCATTTCTGACCTCCACGACAGTATCCTCTGCTATAATTTTCTTGCCTGTTTTCTTCGTTTTGCAAGGTTCAATCTCTCCTATTGGTTTTTGTGTTGGATGAATTTTATCACCAGTCCTATTATCGAATCTGAATAGTTTTGATGGTAAATTAAAAGACGTCCATGCGAATTCAACTTGCGAAAAGTTTCCCCATGGTTGAATTTTATCCCAACATATAAAACACCTTGTTGGAGGCAGATCAAAATAGTTACCTCCCCAGATTATTTGATTCTTGCTTACTCTAAATAACTCTTTAAAGTAATCTTTCCCTGGCGCAATATCCCAATTGTCTATACGACATTTATTAAAGATTCTGCTTTTTAGTTTACCACTTCCATAGGAACTGTTCTTAGGCAATCCATATGGAGGGTCTACAATTGCCAAATCAAAGAATCTATCTGGTATAGATCTTAAATATTCAACACAATCGATATTATAGACTTTACTAACACTCATTAATCTAAACTTACAAAGTGAATACATGTTCCAGTTTCCTCTCGATACTCAACAGGCACCCACCACAGCGGAGCATCTGGAGGGTCGGGCAAGTATCTCTTGCACTGGTTACGGAGTTTACAAGCTACACCAGAACAATAGGCGTAATCATTTTTAATTTCGTTGTTCATAAGTTTTTAGTTTCTAAATGATTTTTCGTGTCCAAAGTTTATAATATGTGCCATTTCTCTTAATCTATCTGCAAAGCGTTCATCATAATAACCTGAGATTTCGTTAGCAGAGAGATTTGATGTAGAGATTGTGCAGAACTGCTCTTGATATCGATACATCATGATATCTGTAACAGCAGTGATAATATCTCCGTAGTTCATACTCTCACGTGGTTCTGCTCCAAGGTCATCAATACATAGGACTTCCACATTTCGTAAGAACTTGTATTCTCCCACAGCTTGACTATTTTCCTTTGTCGGGTTATTATATGCCTTTGCATGTAGCACTAACTCTTTTGCGGTGACTATTCTAAAGCCTGTGTAGGGGAGTTCGTGCATTTTGCTTTCAGGTGTATATGTACTATCAGAGTGAACATAAGCATATAAAGCTTTAAGTGCATATACCATGGTTGTTTTCCCATTACCTTTGTTGCCAGACAAGAATAAGCCGAACTTGCTATCGTTTGAAACCAACCAGCGTGCGATGTCCCATATATGCTGTTTGTATTCAGCAGTTGCATTGAACGTCCTCATTCGTGCTGTAACCTCGGCTCTACATGATGCATATAACATGGTATAGACTTGTTCAGCAGTGTAAGGTAGCCTAAAACGTTTCGGAATACGTTTTCTTTGCATCAGCTTTGAGTATATTTCCTCTACGTCCAGCTTTACTGTCGGATCTAACTTTATCATTGCTTACTATTCTTAGCCAGTTATTAAAATGTCTTTTTGCATCAGAGAGGTCTTCATGTCTCGTTTTCCCATCAGCGATACATTGTAATTTGAATTCATCAAGCTTTGCTCTTATTTCTTCAGCTGTCATGTGATGTAATGCTTGTAGATTATCAATCCAAACCTCAGTAGACTTTAATTCGTTTATCTCATCGTCCAGGGTGAGTGCTTCTAAGGCAGGCTCCTTGTTAATGATGTTTACTTTGTTTATATGAGTTGTTACTTCTTCTGTATCTTTCTCAAGGCAACTAAACTCATTGACACTGGCACCACGCTTACAAGTTCTATTAATATTCACATACCTTTCTTGAATACCTTTGGAGGTAAGAATACTATTAGTTTCAAAAAGATTTTTATTGAATAGTCCAACTGTCAGACAGCAATTAATAACCTCTTGTATATACTGTTCATCGTAACCAGACAACTCTGAGATAACAAATGGCAGCTCTTCATCCCACTTTGTGTAATACCCATCGCGGTAGATGATACAGAGTAGGAGAGTGTATACCGTTATAGCTTTGCCACCTTGATAACGGATTAGCTTTCTAATCTTGATGTCTTGAAAGAAATCAATATCGAAAGGGAAATATTCAAGACCTTGTTTTATAGCACGCCCCATATTATAAATAATACTTTAAGTAGTTATCGACTTCATTAATAAAGTCTTCAAGTGAGTGACAAACCACGTATTTATATTCTCCTTTATCCGTTACGATTCGTTCCCATTCCTTTTGTGAAGCACTTTGTCTTCCTGAAGCAGTCTTCATTTCAACAAGCAATGCCCCATAAAATCTATTAGGAGCAAGGAGTATTAAATCAGCAACTCCAGCGACAACACCTTCAGCTTTTAGTTTTGCACCAGTAAGCGCATCACGCTTGCCACCGTTTGGAACGGCAAAGAGTCTTCCTTTCAGCGTTCTGTATTTGAGGTTGAACCACCGCACACAAGAACATTGTATGCGGTGTTCCTCATCAGAAGGACGCTTGCGCTTTGTAGCTACTTGCGCAGCTACTAATTCTTCAAGTGTCATTAGTACTTACTCCTCTATGATAACAATTTCAGGTGCTATCTCTTTTATAGAAGCGACTTGCTCGTCTATAACTTTATCTCTCAGTTCCTCTAAGGTCTCTTTTGCGCCAGGAGATAGAAGAACAAACTGTACCTGTCTGCCATCTACCTGCGCAAATGTTTCCACTTCAATGGAGTCTGCTGAGAAACCTTTGAAGATAGGTAACTTCACTGTAAACTTTTCAGGGAGGTTGCTGTTTACTACTTGTGAGAAGTTGTCCGTATGACTACCATTCTCTTGTAACTGCTTATCTAATTTGTTGTTAATGGTAGCAGTAAAGTTCATCAGTGTTGCCACTAACTTCATATTCTCACTTCTGTCAGCGAAGAATGAACGGTTCATCTTACAGAACATTCCCAACTCGTTAGGTGTCCAAACCTTATTGCTATTGATACCAAATGCCTCAAAAGCTGGATGTACTTGCAGTTTGCCTCCAATAGTCCCACGCTTGTATGCATCAGACTCATGAATGATGAGCGTTATACTTACCTGCTCTCGATTAACAATAATGTGAGCATTGTCAATATTGATAAGTTCTACACGCTTTTCAAGAAAACGAGCAACACTATCAATGTTGCCATAAAGACTAACAGGGATTGGAGCTTTCTCTGGAAGCTTTTCAGGAGCTTCCCCTTCACGAATAACTAACTCTTTGATACCATTCTCCAAATTGATTTGAAATTTTTGTTCTTCCATTTTTCTTAATATTAAAAGAATTATACTAATTTGCTTATGCTTCAGTACCAGTCTTTGCAGGTGTGTCGTTACCAGCCGTTGGCATCGTATGGAACAATGTTGGTTGCAACTCATCTGCCGTAGATGGACGTTCTTCGACAAGATCGCCATCAGAGTTGTAATAGGCAGTTCGTCTTGTGTCTCTGTCTACAAAGGCGTAACACTGCTCTTTCACCATTTCTGCTTTTTGCTTAATGTTATCGACCATTTCTTTTCTGTCTTCCTTAAGCGGTTTGAGCATTTCTTTATAATGTTCCTTTGCTGCCTTCAGCTCCTCTTCAATGTCTTGAATTTTAATTGAGAGATTTGCAAGGTTCTCTTTATGTTGCTGCAATTCTTCTGGAGAGTAAGACTTCATGTAGAATTTCTCCTCAACCTTATCGCAGTTGTCTTTTAAGAACCTCATGCGTTCAGCAGGGTTCTTGTACTCTTTTCCTAATTCGCTTTGCATAGTGATGAGTATTTATTTGTTTATGAGTTCTTAAAACTATTGATTCATTTGTTTCTTAAGTTCTATACTGATCTTAAGCCTTGCAGTGTTAACAGCTGGAATAGGAACCTGCTTATCACGTAGGTAAGACATCCTTTCCTTTGTTTTAACTACCTTAATGGTTGCAAAACCACGAAGTGAAACACTCTCACCCTTAATGAGTGACTTCTTAATAGACTTAAAAATAGCATTATAAGCCTTAGCAGCTTGCGAGCGTGTGAGGTCGGTTGTGGCCATTACCTCAGATAGAATTTCATTTTTTGTCATTTTGCTTATTATTAAAAGTGAATACTAATTTGCGTTGAAGGTTCGTTATTAGTTGCCTGATACACCATGCACGAGAAACGTATCTTTGTCCTTTCGTCTTATCATACAGGATGGCAGCATCTTCCAAGTACTTGATGATATTTTTAATATCTGTCTTGCAGAGTTCACACTTCTTCTGTTTTTCCATTGTAACATGGGTTAAGGAACATATCCGTAAGTTGGTCGAAATACATCTTATCCGTTGGAATATCATCTGTGG
>ERZ773254.1164-NODE-1164-length-12287-cov-2.923479_pt1 | contig 12287 bp, 9 predicted proteins | sample MGYA00580516_ERZ773254 | MGnify/ENA primary metagenome ERZ773254 (study PRJEB29015, sample SAMEA2738158) | human oral metagenome | biome: human oral; feature: human-associated habitat; material: saliva | place: China | collected 2192 ...
ACAATCAGTTCCTTAACCTTAGCTACGTCTAATTGGTTGCCGGATTTTTCAGGGGTGACATGGTAACCTTGTCCGTTAGAATACTCGATCTTAGCATCTTCAGCCGCTGTCCGGTTTTTGTTGTTCAAGCCAAAGCCATCCAGAGTCTTGCTAAGGTTCTCGTCGTTAAAAGCCACGTGATTGAGCAAGACATTCTTATATTCGGTGGTGTTGAAGAAGCTACCTACCCAACCGGTTGGGTCTTGTGAATTATAGGCTGATTCCAAAGCCTTGTTAGCATCTACTTGGACACCTGCTTGTTCTAAGGTAAAGCGCCCTACTTCTTTGCCGTTCTCTAGAATGGTTACTTCCTTCTGGTTAAGGTCCTTGCCAATCTTATCCTCCGCTTCCGCTAAGGTTAAGTTGGAAATATCCAAGGAGCCAAATTTGGTATTGGCTTGGAATTTCTGGGCGTAGAAGCCTACACCGGCACTATAGCCCAAACCAGCTAACAGTAAAACTGTTGTCGAGCCAATGATTAATCCTTTTTTCATGATTTCTCGTCCTCACTTTTTCTCTTATTCAAATACAGATTTTAGCATCGAATTGTGAATTTTCTTTGACCCTTCCATTAATTATTCTATATGATTTTGTTTCTTTTGTAATATGAGGGTCTCAATGGCATGTGAAACGCCATCTTCTTCATTGGTTAAAGTCACAAAGTCAGCCTTGGCTTTGAGGTCGTCTGAGGCATTGCCCATGGCTACCGCACAGCCGGCAAAATCTAACATCTCGGCATCATTAGCCGCATCGCCTAGAGCCATGACTTGCTCAGGATGCAGACCTAAGTGACGGGCCAACTGGTCTAATCCACTAGCCTTAGAAACACCAACCGGCAGAAATTCTAGGATAACCTTCTGGCTCCGCACCATGGACAGAGCTTGCCAGTCGGTCGCCTCAATGGTCGGAATCCAAGCATCTAGCACTGCTTCCGGCGCCAGAATCATGGCCTTATTGAGTTGGCTATTGGCCAGGAAGTCTTCGTCGGAGATTGGCGTTACGTCTGTTTTAAGAAACTGGGCGTCGCGAGCTACCAAGGCATTAGGCGTTGGATCCCCTACTAGGTAGATATGGTCGCGGTCAAAGGCCACCAACTGAGCACCCTGGTCCTTGAGGGGCGCCACTAGTTCCAGTGCCCGTTGCCGCGCCGCTTGGGTCAAGAAGCGTTGGAAGACCGATTGGAAAGGCGCTTGGGCCGACAAGGTTTGCGCCCCATTTTGTAGAATCATAAAGTCCGACTCGCTTAAGAAAGGCAGCTCTGGCACATAGAAGTCCACCCCTGGTAGGGTCCGACCGGTACAGATGACAATCTTAATGCCGGCCTCATGCGCCCGAGCCAGGGTGGCGACGTTGGTGGCACTAATGGTTTTTTGGTTGGTCAGCAGGGTGCCATCTAGGTCAATGGCGATTAAGCCAATATCCTGAGCTAATTCTTGGCCAGATTCCTTGCTGTCTTCTATTTGTTCGGCGGCCATTTGTTGGAACTCGTTAAGGGCAGGCGCCGCCGCTTGGCGTTTGGTCTCGGCTTTTGCTGCCACTTGTTGGCACCAGGTCTTATCCCATTGGGTGGCTAGGAAATCCTCTACCTCTATTTCCTTTTCCTTGCGGACCATGAGCAGACCATCGCCTAAGGGCAGGAGGCAGGCCCGTTGGTCTTGATCGGTCATGACAGCTTGGAAGAGTTCATTGAGCTTGCGATGAATCTTGCGCACTCGCTTAGGTCGTGTGTCTAAGGCATCCATGATGGTGCCCGCTTGCAGGACATCATCAATCAGCAGGACACCCCCCATCTTAAGCAGACGCATGCAGTAAGGATAGAACTCCAGGTACTTAGCCTTGGCGCTATCCATAAAAATCAGGTCATAGTGATTAGCCGGTAAGGTAGGCAGAATGTCGGCTGCATCCCCTTCTAGGACCGTTACCTTATCCGCCAGACCAGCCTGTTCAAAGTTAGACTTAGCCCGTTCAAACATAAGGGCGTAGCGGTCAATCGTGGTTAAGTGGCCGTCAGATGCTAGGTGCTGGGCCATGAGACTAGCCGAAAAGCCAATGGCGGTCCCGATTTCCAGGATTTGTTGAGGCTGGGTAGCGGCACAGAAAAAGTCCAAGAACTTGGCTGTTTCGTGAGGGACCACCGGAATCCCATTGGCATTGGCAAAGGCCTCCAACTGACCTACAATCCCTTCAAAAGGCAGTTGCCCCTCCCGCATCAAGTCGATTATTTTCTGCATGACCACTGGCCGGTGCATCATCTCGTTCAACATAGTCCTGTCTCCTTCTCCTGACTTATTCACTTTCTATTATAATGGAAAAGACTTAAAAGCAAAAGACCCAGCCCTTCTCATCAAACTTTTAGGCCTGGATTTGGTGCGAGAAGGAACCTTTTGGGGTATTTATATAAGAAGGAGGAAGCGCTATGTACCATCAAGAGGCAAGATTTTATCAGCTGCTCAAGCAAAGAGGCCACTTATCCCAGGAGGACGAGACAGACTACCTGCGTCTCCTGACTGGACTAGAGGGCGAGGCACGGCTTGCCCAAGTGATTCAAGACCTGGGGCTGTCTACTTTTTATCTGACTGACTTGTGGATTCCCCTGGGAAAGGGTACGCAAATCGACGGGCTTTTGCTGATGCCCCAGGGGCTCTATCTAGTGGAAATCAAGCATTATGGCGGGCAGTTTCTCTATCAGGGATTTGCCTCCAGACTCAACGGGCGCCCTTATCAACATGACTTGTTGGGCCAAGTGGCCCGAGCCCAGAGCCTGCTCCAGCAATTTTTAAGGAGCCAGCAATTAGACTGTCAGCTAGTGTCCAAGCTGATTTTCAGTCAAGACCATTTGCAGGTCGAGGGGTTAGCTGCGGGTCAATACATGCTGTGGCCGCAGGCACTGACTTGGCTTCAGGGGCTGGCCGACCAGATGGCAGGTCAGCCTTGCAGTAGGCGTCAGCAGCTACTCTTAGATTTACTGAGACCACTCCAGCATGCCAGCCCCTATCGGCCGCGCCAACTGACTTCCATCGAGCGCCAAACTCTGCTAAGTGGCATTGGCTGCCCCCGTTGTTTGCGGCTGGGCATGACCTGCAGTCGTTATAAGATCTCCTGCCCGCATTGTGGGTTTGGGGAAGATAAGGCAGCCGCCTGTTTGCGTAGCATCTGTGAGTGGGCCTTGTTAAATCATGACCTGCCACTGAGCCGATTGGCAATTTCCAACTATATGGGAAGCAAGCAATTGGACCGCACCTTACAACGCCAACTAGCTAAATACTTCCACCCACTCCACAAAGGCCACCACGCTTGCTACCAAAATGACTACGCCACCGTTTATCAGTGCCTGTCTCAGTATGATGGAGTCTAGCGTGTGGGAGCCACGTCGTGTTGGAGGCCCAACGCGTCATGGCGCACTCCCAATGCGACGTGACGCGCTCTTTTTGGGGGTTTTGGAATCTTGGAACTCGAGCCACGTCGCGTTGGAGGCCTAACGCGACATGGCGGGCTCCCAATGCGACATCGCGCGCTCGTTTTACCCTCTTTTGGGGCGGTTCGGCTCCTTTGGGCTCGTGCCACGTCGTGTTGGAGGCCCAACGCGACATGGCGGGGGCACAATACGACGTGGCGCGCTCGTTTTGCTCTCTTTCGGGGGGATTCGGACCCTTGGATCTCGAGCCACGTCGTGTTGGAGGCCCAACGCGTCATGACGGGCTCCCAACGCGTCATGGCGCACTCCCAATGCGACGTGGAAGGGCACAATACAATGTGACGCGCCTTTGTCTGGGCACTTCAACAAAAAAAGCCACCTCTGAGCTAAGTCAGAGGTGGCAGGCCTAATGCTTATTTGGTTTCTTGTTTACTTAACTTGTCAGCTAGGCCACTAGTGCGTAGACCCCATTTAATGAGTTCGACTAGCACGATAATACTGAAGGAGACAGCGAGTACCAAGCCCCATTGTGGCAAGGTAGGCGCGGTCACGTCGAAGAAGTCGTTAATGCCTGGGATAACGATAACGCCTAGCAACATGACAGCCGACAAGAGGGCTGCGCCGTTAAGGAATTTGTTATCGAAGGCTTTCCCTGTGAAGAGAGAGGTGAAGACATACTTGACGTTGAAAGCATGGAAGAGTTGAATCAAACCTAAGGTCGCAAAGGCCATGGTTTCGGCCAAGTTTTCTTGGTGGTACCATTGACCGGCTAACCAGTAGATGAAGAGGGTCAAGGCACTTTCTAAGACCCCTTGGTAGAGGATACTTGGCAAAATACCGTTAGATAAGAAGCTAGACTCCTTGGTCCGTGGTGGACGATTCATCACATCTGGCTCGGCTTTTTCCATCCCCAAAGCGATGGCTGGGAAGACGTCCGTTACCAAGTTAATCCATAAGATATGAACAGGTTGCAAGATGGTCCAACCTAATAAGGTGGCTACAAAGAGGGTAATGACCTCACCCAAGTTAGCTGACAAGAGATATTGGACAGCCTTCTGGATATTGGCGAAGACCTTACGCCCTTCTTCAACCGCCACGACGATGGTTTCGAAGTTATCGTCAGCTAGGACCATATCAGAGGCACCCTTGGACACTTCGGTCCCAGTAATCCCCATGCCGACCCCGATATCTGCTTGCTTGAGGGAAGGCGCATCGTTGACCCCATCCCCGGTCATGGACACGGTCTTACCTTTAGACTGCCAAGCCTTGATAATGCGCACCTTGTGTTCAGGCGATACGCGGGCATAGACTGACAAGTCTTGAACACGCGCTTCTAATTCTTGATCAGAAATAGCATCGAGTTCTGCCCCGGTCATGACGTGATGGTGGTTGTCTTCATTTGGATTCAAGATGCCCAGACGTTCCGCAATGGCTTGCGCGGTTTCAGCGTGGTCACCGGTAATCATGACGGTCCGCATGCCGGCCCCTTTGGCTACGGCAATGGCATCCGCGGCTTCTTGACGCTCAGGGTCAATCATACCGACCAAACCAGCAAAGATTAAGTCATGTTCTAATTCCTCAGACTCGAACTTGCTAGGCAATTGATCAATAATCTTATAAGCTCCTGCCAAGACACGTAAGGCTTGACGCGCCATGCCTGTATTTTCGGTCAAAATGGCTTGGCGATCAGCATCGGTCAAGTCGGTCACTTGGCCACCAAAGTCCTTATGAAGGCAGCGTTTGAGCAATTGGTCTGGCGCCCCTTTGGTGGCTACCAGGTAGCGACCATCCGCTAGCGGGTGGACTGTCGTCATCAATTTACGGGTAGAGTCAAATGGAATCTCGCCCACCCGTGGGAAGCTAGCCAAGCGTTCAGCCAAAGGATAGCCCTTGTCTAAGGCAAACTTAACCATGGCAGTCTCAGTTGGATCCCCGATCAAATTACCTTCGGCGTCCACCTCCGTGTCGTTAGCCAAGACAATGGAACGTAAGAGCGGCAAATCTAAATCTAAGTCTTCAGAGGAATTGTGGAGAACCCCATCATAGTAGGCTTTTTCAATGGTCATCTTGTTAAGGGTCAAGGTCCCCGTCTTATCGGAACAGATAATTTGGGTCCCACCCAAGGTCTCAACGGCAGGCAAGGTCCGAACCAAGGCCTTACGGTCTGCCATGGTTTGGGTCCCGATAGAGAGGATAATGGTTGAAATGGCTGGCAAGCCTTCAGGGATGGCAGCCACGGCCAAGGAGATAGACACTAAGAGCATGTCGGGAATCTGACGGCCACGCAACAAACCAACGATGAAGGTCACAGCCGCAATGACTAAGATCATAATAGTCAAGGTCTTACCCAAACGGTCTTGGTCGCGTTGCAATGGGGTCTTGGTTTTCTCAGCACTGGCTAACATGCTAGCGATATGGCCGACTTCGGTATTCATCCCAGTTGCTGTTACAATGGCTAAGGCACGACCGTAAGTTACATTGGTGCTAGAGAAGACCATGTTATGGCGGTCCCCAATCCCAGCACCTTCTTCTGCAATCACGCTGATGTCCTTATCAACTGGCACCGATTCCCCAGTCAAGGCTGCTTCTTCAACCTTGAGTGAGTTGGCTTCAATCAAACGCATATCCGCTGGTACAATATCTCCAGCTTCCAATAAGACGATATCGCCTGGCACCAAGTCATGAGACTTAACGGTCATGACATTGCCATCACGGCGAACGCGAGCGTCAGGTGAAGCCATTTCCTTGAGGGCGTCAATGGCTTCTTCAGCCTTGGCTTCTTGGACTACCCCCATAATGGCGTTAAGCACCACCACTAGGAGAATGATGACCGCGTCGTGCCACTCGTGGCTGGCCACGAAGGAGACAGCCGCCGCAATCACGAGGATGATAATCATGAAGTCCTTGAATTGCTCAATAAACTTCTGCAAGAGGGTTGAATGAGCTTCGGCCTTGAGTTCATTAGGACCGAACTCTTCCAAGCGTTGCGCAGCCACTGCAGCTGTCAAGCCCGTCTCAACATGGCTTTCTAAGCTGTCAATGACGGCTTGCGCCTCTTGGTTATAGGCTGATAATTTTGTTGACATAGTAACCTCCTATTTGATCCATTCCTTCATGCTGGCCGCCCCAGCTTGTAAAAAAAGACCTATGCCGCCACCCAACGAGTGAATCAGCATAAGTCTCACTATTTCAGTCAGTACCAGCAGCAGATGCTACATATTTGTTGATACCAACGAGCTAGGCTCTAGTTACTCCCTTATGAAGTCAATGGTTATATTACTCTTACTATTATAGAGATAAGCTGCCAAAAAAGCAAGAAAAAAACACTTGCTATTTTGGCTTTGACAAAAGCGGCGATCTTGACGATTGAGACCGGACGCGCTAGGATAGAAGTGAAGAAAAGTGGAGGGATTGACATGACAAAGACAGGCAAAATCATTCGTGTAGTAGGTGCCGCCATTATCCAAGATGGCCAGGTCCTCTGCCTACAGCGTGGCCAAGAAATGAGCCTAGCCGGACTCTGGGAATTTCCCGGCGGCAAGCTAGAAGCTGGCGAGACAGAAGCCCAAGCTCTGGCACGGGAAATTAAGGAAGAACTGACCCTTGAAATTGAAGTCGGTGACTGGGTGACGACAGCAGAGTACGCCTATGAATTCGCCACTATCCAGCTAGCAGTCTACAAGGCTAAGATTCTATCTGGCAGTCTGACCCTGCTCGAGCACCAGGCTAGCCGTTGGGTCCAGCCCCAAGACCTCATGAGCCTAGACTGGGCTCCCGTCGATATTCCAGCGGCTCAGCTACTGACCCAAGAAGGCTCCTCCCTATAGAGATAGACAAAACAAAGGCGACCAGGACCCAGTCCTAGTCGCCTTTATTTTAATGTCTGCGGAAATCAACAAAGTCATCATGCTGATGCATGTTGCTGTCGATGAAATAAATCAAGGTTTGCAACTCATTGGTTAAGTCCACATGTTGCATACGAACATGACTTGGCACATCGAAACGCAATGGCGTGAAGTTGAGAATCCCTTTGATGCCTGCTGCCACCAAACGTTCTACAGCTTCTGCTGCCTCTTCTTGCGGTACGGTCAAGAGCGCAATTTCAATTCCTTGGGCTTCTAATTGTTCTGACAATTCATCAATGGAATAGACAGGAACTCCTGATTGAATGGTCCCAATCAATTTAGGGTCTACTTCGAAGGCTGCCCCGATTCTCACATTATTATTCTTGCGGAAGTTATAATGCAGGAGCGCATTCCCCAGATTCCCTACCCCGATGAGAGCAACCGATGTCAGACGATCTTGGTTCAGGGTCTTGGTGAAGAAGTCTAATAAGTAATCAACATCATAGCCATAGCCCCGTTTGCCCAAGGCGCCAAAGTATGAGAAGTCACGACGAATGGTCGCACTGTCTACTTTCACCGCATCACTGAGTTCAGTAGATGAGATCCGCTTCTTACCGGCATTCTGTAAAAATCGTAAATAACGATGGTAAATAGGAAGCCGGTTCACAGTTGCTTTTGGTATTTCTCTACGCATTTGATCACTTCTTTCACATAAAAATATTTCGCTTATTCTCCAGTCGATATCTTTAGTATATCATCATATTTGACTAGACTCCATTATTTAGGGGTGAACTTAATACAATTATTATAGTTCAGTAATAATTGTCGCACTCCTGCCTTTATCCGCTTTCATTTACGTGATAACACAAACTTCAAATAAGAATCTTTATGTGACTCAGGCTACGATGAGAGAACTTCTCATAGTGCAAACCTTTTCACTTTAGCATTTTTCCTTAAATATTCAACCCCCATTATGGCCATATGCTAGCCACAATGGGGGTTGTTTTATTCGCTCAGTGACAAACGAAAGCGAGACCAGTCGCCACGAATATAGTCCAGAAGGCCTAGATCTGAGCTAGCCACTTGACCGACAATGGCTTGACGATCATCCACTGGCAAGTCTGTCAGGCAAATTTCCAGTTCATTGACATAGCTATCATAGTTGGCCCGGCCCAGAACTAGGTCCCCTCGCTGGCGAGGGCCAGGCTGCCCCACCACTTCTTGCCCGCGCAAGGCTTGGCGGGTTTCCGAGGCCCGAATGACCCAATCACTGGCATCCGGCCGGTTAGACCAGACCTGATCTAGCAAGGCTTGCGGAGCCTGAGCCCGCAACTCTACTAGACCATCATTAAGACTGGCCAGGCGTCTCAGTTGATCTTGGCTGACATCACAATCCCCTATGTAGACCCGGTCAACCTGGCAATGTGACAGGAGATAGAGGGCCGCCTGCTGACTTGGCCACTGGCGGGTCTGCTCGACTGTACAGAGGCCATCAAAGTAAGGCCCCCTAGCTACCTGGCCACTGACGAAGGCTAGACAAGGAATGCCTAAGGCATGCAGTCTTTGATTTTGGGCCAGAACATAGGCCTGGCTGAGGCCACTATAGACCTTGGGATAATAGTTATGGGCAGCCCAGACCCGGCTCAAATCGACCCCTGCTTGAGCTAAGGCTTCTAGCAAGGTCTCCGTAAGGGTCGAAGCATTAAGGACCAGGTGACTGGACTGGCTGAGGACGGCCATCTGCTGGGGACTTAGTCCGGCATCTACTCGCAAGGAGCCAAAGCCCCAGGCTTGCAGGCGGTCCAGGCCATAACGATCCAGGCTGGCCTCATTAATATCTGCCATGACCTGGACCCCTTTTTCATGGCAGGCCGCCATGATTAGGTCTAGCTCAGCCGGCTTATAGTGAGGGCTTAGGTTAAGACTGGTAAAGGCATAGCCAAAGCCCTGCTGACTAAAACGCTCAATCCGAGCCAGATTATCGTCCAGGGACTGATTACTATAGAAGGAAAAGCCGACTACTTGTCCTTTCATTGCTTATCGCCACCATAGACTTGAGCAATCCGAGCTTCATCCACCCCGAAGAACCAGGTCAAGACAAAGCCACCTAGATAAGCCCCCAGCATGGCGATGACATAGGAGATTTGTGTGCCCGGCACCATAATCAGCAAGCCGAAGAGACCGGATACCCCTTGGGAGACAGCCCCTAGATGGAAGAGGACCGCTAGGACACCCCCCAGACCTGAACCCAAGCAGGCCGTAATAAATGGTTTACCTAGAGGTAAAGTCACGGCGTACATCATGGGTTCGCCAATCCCCAGAATGCCGACTGGCAAGGAGTCGCGAGTCAATTGTCTCAGACGTTTGTTGCGTGATTTGAGGTAGAGGGCCAGACCCGCACCGACTTGACCGCCCCCTGCCATCATAAGAATTGGCAAGAGATAGTTGACCCCGGCCGTTGGGCCTTGCGGATTATTCAACATGGTATGAATTGGCGTTAAGGCTTGATGGAGCCCCACAGAAACCAGTGGCAAGAAGCCAACGGAGAGGAGGAAGCCACCGAGGGCACCCAATTGGGTATAGAAGTAATCTAAACTAGCATAAATCCCGTCCGTAACCAGAGCAGCCAGCGGTTGAATGACAATGACCGATACCAGCACCCCGACTACGACGGTTAGGAGTGGCGTGAAGAAGGTGTCCAAAAGATCGGGCATGATACGACGAATGGCCCGCTCTAGGTAGGCGAAGAAAATCCCCATAAAGAGGGCGGCTAGGAGCCCACCAGCCCCTGGTGAGAAGGCCTTATTAGTTATTGGCAGAAGAATTGGCGCATCTGCCACCTTAGCCAAGAGGGGCATGCTTGGAACCGCCACGGACAAGGCCCCGGCCATGCCACCCAGAACAGCACTACCCTTGAATTCTTTGGCCGCATTCATGCCCACATAGATTGGCAAGAAGGCGAAGAGAGCCCAGCCCATGGTCCGAATAGCTTGGAACCACCATTCGCCGGCCCAGGCATTCTGGTTGGAGACATTGATGACATTGGCAATCCCATTAATCATACCGGCTGCAATAATCCCCGGCAACAAAGGAATGAAGATATTGGCAATCCGTTGCAAGAAGCGTTGCAGGGGCTTATCATACTTAGCCTTTTGCTGGTCTTTGTTGGCCTTAGCCACTTGATCGGCTGCTAGCTCTTCGTAGCCCAGACTGAGACCTGTTAATTGGGCAAAGGCTGACCCAACTTGATTGACCTTGCCCGGTCCTAGGATGACTTGCACTTGGTCTTGGATGACTAGCCCCATGACCCCATCCACTTGCCTGAGGGCCTCTTGGTCCACTAGGGATAGATCGCGCAGGGTCAGGCGCAGACGCGTCATACAGGTTGCATTGGCCAGGACATTGTCCTTGCCTCCCACTAGGGATAGAATTCGACTTGCTAATTCATTCATGGTAATACCTCCTTAATTTGATCTTGCTTATTGACTGATTGCTGGCTGGCTTGGATAGCCTGGGCAATGTGGTCTTGATTATCAGCCAAGAGGGCTTGAGCACCCGCCAAATCACAAGCCGTTAAGGCCATTAGAATGGCGCATTTGACCTGGCCCTGGGCTGCTTGAAAATAAGTCGCTGCCTGCTCCAAGGACAAACCGGTTGTGGCGGCAATAATACGATGGGCGCGGTCAATCAATTTTTGGTTGGTGGCTTGGACATCGACCATGTAACCTTGATAGACCTTACCTAATTGAATCATGGCAGTGGTGGAAATCATATTGAGCACCAACTTTTGCGCTGTCCCAGCCTTGAGTCGGCTAGAACCGGCAATAATTTCTGGGCCCACCGGAATTTCGATTGGATAATCTGACCACTGGCTAATCTCGGCCTCCTTAACACATGCAAGGCCCGCCGTCAAAGCGCCCTGCTCCTTAGCATAACGTAAAGCAGCCACCACATAGGGGGTGCGGCCTGAGGCTGCGATACCGACTAAGGCATCTTTGGCTGATAGTTCGAGGGCGGCTAAGTCCTGGACAGCTGCTGCTTGGTCGTCTTCAGCCCCTTCAATGGCCTGGGTCATGGCCTCTAAACCGCCAGCCATCAGGGCTTGGACTCGATCAGGGGAGACGCCAAAGGTTGGGGGACATTCTGAGGCATCCAAGAGACCTAGTCGGCCTGAAGTTCCTGCCCCTATATAAAAGAGGCGACCGCCTTGAGCCATAACGGGTACCAGGGCTTCTATAAAGGCATTAATCTCTGGCAAGGATTGCCTGACGGCTAAGGGGACTCCTTGATCTTCTTGATTCATGCGCTGGGTGATTTCGGCCACTGACAGGGTCTCAATGGCCTGCGACAGGGGGTTGGCTTGTTCTGTTGCTAACTTGCCTAGTTCCATAGTAGTTCCTCCTTCCTACAAGCTTATTATACCCCTTATGTAAGCGCATTACAAGGCGCTGTCTAGCTTTTTGTCACGACATTTCTTGTATGATAACAATTATCGGACTCTTCTATCATATGAAGACAAAAAATGCCACAAGACCCCTTAGAATTAGAGGTCTTGTGACAGCTTATTTGATACAACGGAAACCAATATGGCTAGCCGTCACCAAGGCATCCGCCCCATTGCGGGCTCCTAGGCGATAGCGTTGGCAGTAGGAGGCATGACAGAGGAAGGAACCTCCGCGAATGGCGTACTCCCCTTTCAAGTCAGCTAGGCTTGGAAGAGGCTGGGCCTGCTTAAAGTCCTGCAAGACTTGATAGCGGGGATTGGCGCACCATTCCCAGACATTGCCGATGACCTGATAGAGACCCCAGTCATTAGGGGCATAGGTCTTGACCGGCGCTGTGCCTAAGTAGCCGTCCGCCTGGCTATTAAAACCAGGAAAATCCCCCTGCCAGGTATTGGCGTGATAGATTCCATCGGCTTCTAGCTCCTGACCCCACGGAAAGGTCGTAGTCCGGCCGGCCCGAGCTGCATACTCCCACTGGGCTTC
>ERZ773254.1170-NODE-1170-length-12254-cov-6.490122_pt1 | contig 12254 bp, 9 predicted proteins | sample MGYA00580516_ERZ773254 | MGnify/ENA primary metagenome ERZ773254 (study PRJEB29015, sample SAMEA2738158) | human oral metagenome | biome: human oral; feature: human-associated habitat; material: saliva | place: China | collected 2192 ...
GGGCTTCGTATATTGTGGATAGATTATTTGAGGATGTATTATGCAAAGACGTTATCTTAAAACTGGAATCGGGAGCAGATATTACATCTTGGAAAACGCGTCGTGATAGTATTACATCTCTACCCGCATCTGTATATGTTGCCTATATTGGTGGTGGTAAGGCACTGATTCTTATTGGCAATGATCATGCAAATATGATTGAGAGTATCATTAAAACATTTACATCTCAAGTGTTGACTCAATATCCAGGACTAAAGGTCGGTGTGACAACAGGTACTGTAACACTTGAAGATATAGATGAACGTCAATTATTTAAGCAATTGAAAAATAATCAATATACGTTAAATCCTATTTTACGTCCTGCTAATACAGGTTTAACGACAATTTGTGATTATAGCGGTGATACAGCTGATACAGTCATAAACTTTGGGGATGGAGAACGTTTAGTAGCCACCTCTTTTACCTCTAAATTTAATGCCTTTGAAGCTGCTAATGCACGTCTAAAAAAAGATTTATTTGGTACTGAGGATATCGAATGGATATTTCCATCTGAGTTTGATGAGTTAGGTCAAAATAAATCGACTGAAAAGAGTAAAACGGGCATTAATGATATTGCTATCGTTCATATTGATGGTAATAATATGGGGGCTAGATTTATTAGTTGCGATGGATTAGAAGAACGGAGTGAATTATCTGAAAAGGTAGCAACAAAGACTTTGGAAAGCTTTAAATCTTTAATACAATGGATTATTGATAAATATGATGTTCTTACTAATAATCTTGAGTTAAAAGAAAAGATGTTGCCAATCCGTCCTATCATCGTTGGTGGAGATGATATTACTTTTGTTTGTAATGCTCGCATTGCAGTACAAGCAGCGCACTTTTTAATGCAGGAGCTTTTGAGTGATAACAATGGTATGTCTATTGATTCTTGTGCCGGTATTGCTGTAATTCCTACGTCATATCCTTTCTTTAGAGGATATCAAATGGCAGAACAATTATGTGATAGTGCAAAGTCCAAGATGCGTACATATAACAAAGTGAGCAAATCTTGTTGGCTGGATTTTGCTTTCCTTCATGGTGAAACCGCACCTACATTGGAGCAATTCTTTGCCAATGAATATAGCAGTCTAACAGGTAATATGCACTATGGACCATATCGTGTATATGAAAAGGATAAAATTTATGAAGATGAACGCGAGGGTTTGTGGCAACTTTTAGATTGTACCCAACAATTTAAGAATGGTCATGTGATGGCTCGGAATAAGGTGAAAGAATTACGGTCTGTATTACAAGATAATGAACATATGTGGACGGTATTCTGTAATCAATTGCAACATACAAATCAATCTATACCTGAAGTATCTGGCTGGGAAGATTTTAAAGAAAAATTATGGGTTAAAGTAGATGACGAAATGCGTACGCCATATATAGATGCTATAGAATTAATGGATTATATTTTGCCTGGATTGGAGTAAGTATGTATACATTAACAATTAAATTATTGTCGCCAACGATGCTTATGTCTGGTCAAGGCGATGTTAATACAGATAGTACGATTATTCATGATCGGTATGGTATTCCATATATACCTGCTAAGCGTGTACGTGGTGTTTTATATGAAAGCGCCCTTGAAGTAGCAGAGATGATGGAATTATCGAAGTTAGATACTTTCACAATCGAAGATGTAAATGTTTTATTTAATCGTAGTACTGATGATCAACTAGTAGAGGATAATCCTAAACTAGCTATTTCTAATCTGACGATTGTAGATTATGATATGGTGGCAAGTGATATAGCGGCACTACAATCTGATGAGCATCTTAAGAAAGTATTTACTAAGGATCGTATCCTTGGAGAATACACCTCGATGCGGTACTATACATCGATTGAAAAAGATAGTGGAACAGCCCTTGAAGGGACTTTGCATAATTCCCGTGTTCTCAATAGACATCTTGTGTTTAAAGGAAACATTGCGATTGATGATATGACGGATGCTGAAAGACTTATCTTAAGCTGTGCCGTACGTAATTTGACAGGTATCGGTGGTAAACGTAACCGTGGTTTTGGTCGCATAGAATGCACAATTGATGATAAAGCCTTTGATTTAGAAACTTTAGGGGGTAAGTTATGGAACAAGTAAAGATTACAATTACCGTTAAATCCCCAACGTTGATTGCTAGTTCCTCCACAGCGGGTGTGTTGACTGCTACACGTGGAGCTATTGATGGCCGAATTTTGCGCGGTGTTTTTGCATCTCATTTTATTAAATCTCATAACCTTGGTAAAGAAGCACATAAAAATCATGAGTTCATGGACTTATTCTATGGTGGTTTGCGTTTTGTGTCTGCTTATAAAGATACTGTGAAAGGTACTTCTTTTCCAGCACCATTGAGTCTACAAAGAAATAAACATCCTAAAGCGAATGATTCTGTTGTTGATCTTTTTACTAGAGAAGATTTAGTTGGATATAAAGGCGTTAAAGGGTTTATCGTTCAGGATGGGAATAATTGTAGCTTAGTCCCAATTGAAACCGCTATTAGGTTACATATGTCTCGGTCTTCAGAAAAAGAACGCATTCAAGGGCGCAGTAAAGACGGTAATATTTTTAACTATGAATTTCTTGAACCAAATCAAGTTTTTGTAGGTACTGTTATAGGCCCTAAAACAGCATTAGAAGCATTTGTTCGCCAGTTCCCTAAGAAGTTAGACTGTTATATCGGTCGCTCCCGTCATACAGAATATGGTCATTGTGAGGTAGAGATTGGTGAGATTATATTGATTCCAGAAACTGAAAGCAACGAGGGCCCTGTGTATATTAGATTGCATACGCCATTGTTATTAGGTAATGAATCTATTGTTAACATAATTGGTGATGCGATACAAGAAATTGGTTCAGATATTTCCATTGATTCTGTACATGCGTCTTATCAAGAAGAGCAAAACTTTAATAGTATTTGGGGTGTTCGTAGTAGCTCTGAACCTGCTGCTTCTGCTGGTAGTGTCATTAAGCTAGTAAAAGCGTCTAGTTGGACACAAGATGACCTCGATAAACTACAACATATTTTGTACAACGGCATAGGTAGTCGTGTTCAAGAAGGTTATGGTCAAGGTCGTTTATGGCGTCCTGACTGTTTCAAAATGGTGAAATTAGAAGAACCAAAAATGGCAGAGGTTACATCTTTACATCAATCGACACGGGATATTGCTCGAAAGATATTAGAAAAACAAGTTATTTTAAATGCTCGGTTGCGTGCTGCTAAGGTTGTGGATACATATATTGAGCCTAAGATAAGAGGTCAAGCTAAACATTTTACCACGGTTTTACTTGTTGAGCTTGGTAAAGATTATAAGAAGGGTTATGAAAATTTACAGTCTTCTGTAACAAAAGTAAAAGCAGATGATAAGATACTAGCAAATAATTTGAAACCATTCAAGATAAAACATGACTATACAAGTAAATCCGATAAACATGTAAACTTAATGGATTATATTATTGACTTTAACAAGGATATGTTACTAGAAGCCTGTTTATCTAAGTCTGGTGAAAGTGGAGAATACTATGAAATCCCTGCAAAATTAGTTGATTTGGTTGGTATTGATAAAGAGGAATTTTCAACAATTCTAGCTTACGAATATTGGTTATATTTCTTTAGACATATTAGAAAGATTAAGTAAGGAGGACCGTCGTATGTTAAATTCTGCAAAAATAATGGGACGGTACTCTCTTACCGGTACTGTTAAACTAGTAAGTCCGCTTATCATTAGAGCTGGTGTCTATAATGATATCTTAAATGATACAGTAGATGATATTGTGGTAACCTATCATGATGGGCAGCCATTTATTCCTGGTACATCTTTGGCAGGGGTATTGCGTCAAACTATTCAAGATATTCTATCTGATGCAGATAATGTATTATTTGGCTCTATAGACGAACATAAGGGGATGCAAAGTGCATTACAAATTAATGATATCTCATTAAAAAATACAAATATCTCTGTTCGTGATGGGATTTGTATTGATGATGTACTTGGTGTCACCAAAAATGGAGCAAAATATGATTTTGAAGTCATTGAGTCTGGTGCATATGGGTCATTACGTATTGATTGTGTCATTCGTGAATATCACAAAAATCAAGTCGATATAATTGAAGAGGCTCTTAACATATTAGCTAGTCTATTAAAAAATGGTATTTCTATCGGCGCTCGCACGGTAAATGGGTTTGGTCGTATTGCTTGTGAAGATATCTCTTTAGAGCATTATGACTTTACAGAACCAGAGAGTGTACAGGCTTGGTTATTGCATAAATCAGGTGCAATGATTACTATTCCTGAGGCACCTGTTGTAACAAAGAGAGATTTTATCATTGATATGGATTGTTATTTAAAGGATACAATTCTCATTAAATCTATTTTTGAGGCTGGTTGGGAGGAGAAGTCATTGACTTTATTTATTCCTGGTACATCTGTTAAGGGTGTGTTGCGACATCAATGTATGCGCATATTACATGCACTAGGACGTGGAACTGCCTTAATTAATAATCTCTTTGGCTATAGCAATGATAAGACTAAGGATAGTCATAAAGGACGGTTCTTGGTAAATGAGGTGTATTTTGATGAAGCTTACACCAAAGAAGAACAGCATCGTATTCGTGTTGACAGATTTACTGGCGGCGTCATGAATGGGGCTTTGTTTGCCGATCATCCTTTACGGAATACAAAAGGAGAAAACTTAACGTTTCCTTTGCACATAAGAATTAAAGATTGTAGTGATAGTGAAGCAGGTCTTGCAATGCTTCTTGTAAAGGATTTAATGACTGGTCAAGTTACCATGGGCGCTAATCGTACAATAGGTTGTGGTCGTATAAAAGGACATTCTGTTACTGTTAAATATAATGGTGAAAGCTATGTAATTGATGGCATTGGTAAGGTTGCTGAGGGTCAAGTCGAAACTTTAGAATCATTAGTACAAGCCTTACATCAGGCGACAGATAATATGATTACAGCTGAGGAGGGTGCTCATGAGTAAGCAATTAAATAGCCATGAAGGCGTATATACAAAAACTAGTGGCACATGTGGCCTCACCGCTGAAGTAAATGTGTTATCTACTGCAAAAGAGTTTATGAAACACGATGGCCTTGTGATTACTTGGTCAGTACACGAGGTGAAATGGGGATACTACAAACAAGGTGCATTCCAATTCTCTGACGGCACTACCGATGTCGATATGACTTTCTTGCAAGATATGCGTATCTTTAATGAATGTGAGGAATTACGATTTACTGTGCAGCATGGTGAAGTTGTATATCGTTATATTAGTGATGAAGTTGGTGAACCTGTAAGCTATGTAGATTCTACCTCTCGTCTTATTGGCGAAAATAATGCTGGATATACTCAACTTAATCAGGTAGAAGGCTTTACGTATCTAGTTGATACAGGGCGTAAACTTTCGCAAATTATCCCAATATCTACGTCAAAGCAATATTGCTATTTAACGACGCGTAACTATATAGGATATCTAGATAATTATCAAGCAAGCTATACCGATTATCGGTATGTCAAGATTGTAGATAAGGAGGTGTAATATGGCAAAAACGCAAGCTGAAAAAAAGAAAGAGTCCCAGGCCCGTATGGCAAAAAATAATGGTGGAAATCAGAGTTGTGGTCGTAAAGGCCGACAAGAATCTACTAAGCCAGTAGCTGTTCCGTATAATTTTGTAAGTTTACCAAAACAGGTTATTCCCGCAGAGTTTTGGAAATCAGATTCTAGCAAAGATATAAAAGATTTATATAAGCAACATGTTTTGATTAATGGTAAAAATTCAGGCTATATAGATATTGATATTTTGACTCAAACACCTCTATTTATTGGTGGTAATGTTGTTACGAAAAATGGAGAAGAATATCAAGAGTTTTTTGGCGGTAATGATAACCCTATTATTCCAGGCAGTAGCTTGAAAAGTATGATTAAGCAGGTATTAAAGATAGTTACTGCCAGTGGATTTAAGGCATATAATAGCGAATCTGGTGTAGGGGATTTTGAAGATCGTCGTTTATTCTATAGAGAAGTAGGAAAGCGTTCATCAGAATATAGGAAGATAATGGTCAAGGAGACTACTGGTAAAAAACGATCTGAAACAAAAGCCCAGGCAGGCTTTTTAATTAAAACAAATAATCATAAATTTTATATTATAAATGCAAAGTTTGATGTTTTTGATTATGATGATTTCCCTTATTTGAAATCTAAAAGAAACAGAGCTGGAGTTGATTGGGAAACTAGTTATGTGAATATACATACAGGTTATATGAGTACAAAACAAAGTTTTGTTAGAATTTTTAAACCTAATGATTTTTCCATTAATCAAGTTAAAATATCCGATAAAACCATCGAAAATTATGAATATGATTATAAGTATAATCGTGTTGTAGCCAATAAAAACGCTATTGATTTATTAGAAATAGGGAAAAAGTGTGTAGGTAAAACAGGTGATGCAGCCCAAAAATTTACTGGTTGTTCAGATGTAACTTACGTTGTACCTTGTTTTTATATAGCTAAAGATGGTGAGGTACAACATTTTGGGCATGGCCGTTTTTACCGTATTCCGTATGATAAAAGTATTGGTGATCATTTGCCAACAGCATTGAAACTACAAAAGGATATTGTAGATTTAACAGAAAGTATTTTAGGTCGTTCTCGTGATTGGGCAGGCCGAGTATCTTTTTCTGAAGCTCATCTATGTAATGAGCCTAAGTGGTGTGAATGTAGAAAACCACAACCATTGATGGGTCCGAAACCAACATCTTACCAATTTTATTTAAACCAGACTTCAAAGACTGATACATGTGAGAATTGGAATAATGATAAAGCTACTATTAGAGGTTATAAGTTATATTGGCATCAATCGACAAAAAAAGCAAGTTCTTGGAAGAATCCTTCGGTTAAGGAAGGTGATAAACTTTCAAAATATATTCAGCCTATTGATTCTGGTATGACATTCCAAAGTAGAATTTATTTTAATAATCTTAGTGATATTGAATTGGGTGCATTATTATTAACTTTAAATCTTGATCGGTTAGAACCTGATACAGTGGCTGATGAAAAGAAAAGTATTTCCTATAAATTAGGTAAGGGTAAATCAATTGGTTTAGGTAGTATCAAAATAAATTCATCTTTATATATTTTGAATAGAGATAAGAGATATAAAACATTGTTTGATAATAATGTGTGGCAGTTAGGTGAAACAGATGTTTCAAAAGATACTTTTATAAATGCTTTTTTGAAGTATAGAGATAATATTCTTGGGGGGAATCTATCAGATTATAATGAAATGCGTAAAGAATTATTGACTATGATGAATTGGAATATTGCCAATGGTGAAAAACCTGTTATTCGTTGGGATGAAGCTATGACAATGATGCCTGTTGGTAGGGCAGATCCTTATGAGCGTTATATAAATAGGGGTAAGTTAGGTACACCAAAGGAATTTATTGATGCTTGGAGCAAAAAATAATGCTTGCTACAATTAGACTCACTCTCCAATTTCATAATTCTGGTTCTCTTCTCGAATTCCCCGGTCGTTTTCTTCATGCTGCTGTCTTTTCTCTTATCAGCTCCATTGATGAAGAAGTAGGCAACTATTGGCATGATATGTCTGGCATAAAACCTTTTACGGTAGGGCTAGATTATCAGCGACGTCGTCATGATCAGATGGTTCAAAAGGGGGATACCCTTTTTCTACGAATCAATGTGTGGCACCGCGATTTGTGGTATGTCTTAGAAGACATTTCAGAATCTATGCGTGTACAAATCGGCCCTTTACAAGCAACGATTATTGATGTTCACTATGAAGCACCTTTTGAGTTGCCACTATATGAAGGGAATACTCTTGATTTAATTCAATGGCGATTAGAATCTAAACCAGCACGCAAAATTGAGTTTGAATTCTTAATGCCTACTATGTTTAATGGTACACATGGTGATATCACCTTTCCCACAGCAGAGCTTATCTTTGCTTCCATTGTCGATAAATGGAATGCTGGCGATGTAGAGAATGCATTGGATAAAGCACGTATCAAAGAATTGTGTGAACGCGTTATATTGTCAGACTGGAAAGGCCAGACACAACGGATTTACTTTGGTCGTGATCGAGGGTACACAGGATTTGTTGGTGGCTTTACCTTTAATCTATCCAAATTAAGTGCGGAGGAGAATCAGCTCATTACCGTTTTAGCATTCTTTGGCCAACATAGTGGTATTGGTAGACTGTCTAGCCAAGGGCTTGGACAAGTACGTGTACTGCTAAAGAATAAATAGTGTATGTAGATATATTAGAACCATAAAATGTTCATGATATATACTGCCAAATGAAAGGAGCCTCAGGAACATCTCATGCAGATGATCCTGAGACTTCTTTTTGCTCCTAGTTTTTCTGATTATCTCATTTCTATAATCATTCGTATAATAAACTCACAAGTTAAGCCTGAAGGGTTGGAACAAAGTGTAATCATAATTTTTTCCTCCTTTTAAATATAGATAGATTCTCCTTCTATGAAGTCCCGCTTTAGCGGGTAATATAAATTATTGTTCACCCTACAGGCTTAACAATAATTTATTTGATTGTGTTTTGTTATATAGTTTAAAGGGGAGGCATTATGTATCATTTTATAATTACTACAACAGGACTATTTAATGCGCTTCGCACATCGGTATTCCCAGCCATAAATAATCCGAAAGCAGCAACATTTTTATTGGGTTTATTGTATAAAGTCAATGTACACACTACTCATATCAGTAGGCATAAACTTAAAGAAAAACGAGATTTAGTACATCAAGAACTAAAGTTAGAGCGCAAACGCATTCGAGCTTACGTGGATGCTATTCGTGGAGATGGTAAGTGGAATGATGAATTAGAACGAAAATGTGTCGATTCTGTGCTAGAGTTCATACGATTTGGTACCTATCAAGGTGAACCGGTTTTGTCTGAACCTCGTAATGGTAGTTACACCTTGTATCCTATGTATAAGACTCGACGAGGACGTTCTTTATTGGATAAGGAGAAACAAAGATTCGCTGAGGAAAATCAATACACATATGACCATATGTTACGGTGTTTTATATCCTTACTGTATGCTCCTGATGGAGCCTTTCGTAGAGTAGATGATTTCCAACGAATTAAGGCTCCTATATCAACTTCTTCTATTCAAACCGCATTAGATGACATTAATACATCTGAACTCCCTAGTATTCTAGATGTGAAGTCTTTGCCGGATTCCTATACTGCCATGTCTTGGAATAGTATTGATTTAGAATTTCTATTTATTGCTGATGAGGTGGGGGCGTATATGGTTCGTGGTATGCGTGGTTATACAGAATCGGAACAGTTAAACGCATTATGTGATGATGAAACGCTGATGGCTATTTGTGAAAGTCCGTATAAGTGTTTAAATCCGTCTAGCATGTATGATTATTTGTACCCAGATATATTACCTGTAGATAATTTTATTCCTATATATGATGAAAGTAACCATAGTTCGGATAATTTAGTGTCTTATTATGCTCATAGTAAAACAGACTTATTTCAAGATAATTGGAGTGCATACGATGGAGATGGTATTGAGGAATATGTGCAAGACCGATTGACCGGCCCTATGATGGATAATATTATTAAGCGTTTATCTAAAGAAAAATTATTTATAGAGTTACACCCAGAACCAGAATACCGAAAGGAGTATTTAGATTTCTTGCGTCCTTATACTACGGAGCGTTGTTTGGGGGAACACAAGTTCATAGAACCAAAAGAAATTGATATTATAGCGAAAAAAGTGTATTGTATGCTGGATGCGTGTAGAAGTATTATTGATAATTCGCAATTGTATGGATCCATATTACCCATACTCGATGCAATTGATGAATTGATTGGTGATATGTCTCTTTCATTAGATAGTCCATGGAAAGTTGAGTATGTTAAAAAAGTCTCACGATTATCTCAATGGTATCGAGCATTAGCATATGCTTTCACAGGCCGTAGCGGAGCTGATGATATTTTTAAAGCTATTATTGAGCAACAAGAATGGAATCCATTGGTATATGATATACAGAAGGATTATTATATGGCTGAATGGGGTGAGCTATCGAAGGCCTTTGATTTGGACACCGTGTGCTATGCGTTGTTGCAGTATTATGTAAGCATGGATTACCAAGATGTGTATGAGCAATATTTGCAAACTTTGTGTCCGAATATTACGCTTAGTGAATTTGATTACGAAAAGCAAACGTCTATATTATTAAAACAACATATCCATAAGAAGGATTATTGCTATGCTGGGCGCGATGTTGCGTTATGGACTAAGGTTTTGTGGAAGTTCTACATAGATGAGATTGATCCATCATTATGGACTGAGATTGCGATTTTGTGGGAAGCATGGCGGGAAGAACATTGTTTCGATGATTTATATGCCTATCAGATAAGTGTTAAATACATGGTTAATTTGGCTATGCATTTCGGTGATATACAGCGTGCAGAGTGCTATAAGCAAACCGTTTCTGATGATGTATCTACTTTTATGCATGACATGGGCATGCCAGAGTTTGGTAAATATCCTTGGACGGCTATTTCTTATTACATCATGGCTGATACGAATCAAAGCTTAGGTCTTGTGGAACAAGCGATGGAAGAATTTCATAAAGCTTATATTATTAAGACGCACGCAAAATCTAGCTGGGAATTTTATGAACAATGTAATGGAAATGCTTGGCAAATACCAATATCTCGTTTTGAATATAAAGGGACTATCTTTGGATATATAGATCAGGTAGATATGCCAAAACTATCTTCAATCAAAGCCTATAAACAAGCATTGGCGCCGTACATGACATATATTATGGATTAAAGATCGTCAGTTTAGATTGTTGTTTATAACTAATAAAGAGCGAGTAGATTATGAATGTAATCTGCTCGCTCTTTGCAATTGCATGAGTAGACATTTACCAAGAGGCAAAAATAAAAACTTAACAGATATTATCTGTATTCCTGTTAAATATGATGAATGGAAAATGAATCGAGTTATTGACGTAAAATTGATAAACCCTTATAATAACTGTATCTTAGGAAATATCATTTTCCTCCAGTATTTATCTATATCCATAGGTCTTGTGGATCAAATGGAAGCGTGTTTTGACCGTTTACGGTGTGAGGTTTTCCAAAACCTATTTTTAAGCCCCATGAATACTGGCTTTGTAAGGCCTGCTGTTGCAACAGTACTTACCGTTTACGGTATTGAAACGCTACAGATTCTGCTACACTTACAGAAGTATTGTTGTTGCAACAGTACTTACCGTTTACGGTATTGAAACGAATGATATCACCAGGTACTTGTTCTTGTATTTCAGGTTGCAACAGTACTTACCGTTTACGGTATTGAAACTAATTATTCATCATATCTTTGAATTGCTCATCATCCTCGTTGCAACAGTACTTACCGTTTACGGTATTGAAACATTTCATATTCATAGTAACTAGTATAAGATGTGTAAGTTGCAATAGTACTTACCGTTTACGGTATGCGACGAAGGGGGCGAGGCAGCAGAGAAGTGAAGAGACGATGAGGACCGCACATCTCTAGTCCCTGACCAAAGGGAAGGGGAAATGAAAAGGATAGAGTGAAAGTACTTACTGATTGCAGTATTGAAACTAATATATATAAAGAAACTTATGCTTTACATAGGGCATCTGATATAGCATTGAAAGATTTACATAAAAAGGGGAGATTAATATATGAAAAACGTGAATAATGAAATGTTATTAGATTATATCGACTTTACTCCTGATGAATTTGAAGAATTAATGCAGCAACCTAGAGTGTATTCTGAAGAAGAAGAACGCTTAATGAAAATTGAAACAGATAAGAAAGTTAAAGAAGTATTTGCAAGTTTAGGATATTAAACCACCTATATAGGTGGTTTTTGTATTAAGTTGCAACAGTACTTACCGTTTAGTGTATATAACAAAAGAACTACATATTTCATTAGGAGTATGCTGTAATAGGTATCCCCCTACAAACACAAAAAACTCTACCCTAGATCTCCTAAGGTAGAGTTTTCATCTATAAATTTCTATAATACGATGTTTATTGTATCGTATGTTTGTTTGGTATATAATTAACATAAGATAGTTAGACGGGGTTGGGCCTCTCTTCGTAATTGAAGGGAGGGGTAAGCCTATGAGTGATTATGAAATCATTATGCTCCTATTAC
>ERZ773254.1175-NODE-1175-length-12224-cov-17.141754_pt1 | contig 12224 bp, 10 predicted proteins | sample MGYA00580516_ERZ773254 | MGnify/ENA primary metagenome ERZ773254 (study PRJEB29015, sample SAMEA2738158) | human oral metagenome | biome: human oral; feature: human-associated habitat; material: saliva | place: China | collected 2192 ...
CGTTGACGGATTCGAACCGCCGACCCTCTGCTTGTAAGGCAGATGCTCTAAACCAACTGAGCTAAACGCCCTTGCTTTTCTTGTAAGCGGTTGCAAAAGTAAGTATATTATTTTAAACTTACAAGTTTTATCAAACTTTTTTCAAACGTAGTATTTAGAACTCTCTATACACCTTATATATAATATAACGATTCTGTTTGAGTTTAACCTAAATTGGTTATTAAACTGTAACATAGTTGTATTTTGTTTATACCATAATTTTTCTGTTACACAGTTTGCCTTTCTAATTTTTTATTTCATCTATGGATGTATTATAAAACCAATAAAGCAATTTTATAATAAAACAAAACAACGAAGTTTTTGCAACTTGTTTAGGCTTAACGATATGTTACAAAAAGAAATCAACCGATTTATCTAAATAGGTAAATCGGTTGATTTCTTTATTGTGTGGTAAATAAAATATATTCTGTTCTTTTTAGAAATCTACACCAGCTATTTATATTATTGTTGGGATAAGTCTTACTTACTGATATGTTTTTTCGAATTTATATTTTCGCTCTAAATAGAATCTTTTGGTAGTGTAGATTTACTATTCGAAGATTTTTGTCCAGAAGATAAACCTATACCATCAAGTATTTCGTCTACAACCGAACCAGCCATCTCTTTTACTTTATCTTGTGCAGGGGCAATAACTTTCTCTTTCAAGAGTTTTTCCGCTTCTTTTTGGAAGTCAGATTGAACATCTATTTTTGTTTTCTTGTAATATTTCTCTGCAGCCAACCTTAGTTGGTCTTTATTTAGTGTAAATATGTGGTTGAGTACGCCCACCGAAACAATATAACTTTTTCCGGCAATATTTATTTTTCCTACCGAACCAACAAAGTAGTTATCAACACTCACTAAGTTGTCCATAGCACCACTTATAATTCTTTTTGTAAACACATCGTTAAATGTTTGCAATGTTTTTGAAGTTAATTCATCGGTAGAATCATTAACAGCCGAAGTTGTAACGTCGTTTATAGTAGAAGTTACAACATCAGACAAAACACGTTTATGTTCATCGGCAGAAGGGCACGTGAAAATTAAGAGAAAAATAAGTGCCACAAATGCAATAAGAAAACCAATGAGGCAGCCATAATGTTTTTTAGGTTTCTCTTGAATAGGTCTTTCTATGTATACATTTTCTATTGGTTGTGCTTCTACATGAGGAATATCGTTAAAAGGTGTACCAGTTACAACAGAATCATTCCCTAATTTATTGGTTTTATCATTTTCGTTCGCCATTAAAATAGGACGCAATTCGTCTATTTGCCATGCAGGTTGCCATTCATTCGAATTTGAAGCCATCAACAATGTGGTAGCTTCTATTTTGCGTTCAGCAAGTTCTTTTAAATTATATGGACCTTGTTTTTTGTTATCAACGTTAATATAATATTCCATTTCTTTCAATCTTATTATTTTGTTAAAACTTATAAGTTGCGAAATTATATATTATTTTTAGATAGACAAAATTTTTGCTAGCTTTTTATCTGTTAATGATTTTCATTAGATTATAAAAACTATGAACCACAAAAAAAATACATTTTTTCTTTGTCATTATTTATCTTATTTATTATCTTTGCATATATTTATTTCGAAAAGAACACATATAGCATAATGTTTGAAAATTTAAGCGATAGACTTGAACGCTCCTTTAAAATATTAAAGGGAGAGGGAAAGATTACAGAAATAAACGTAGCAGAAACGTTGAAAGATGTTCGTCGTGCATTGTTAGATGCCGATGTCAATTATAAGGTTGCGAAATCATTTACCGATACTGTAAAGCAAAAAGCTTTAGGAATGAACGTTTTAACAGCCGTGAAGCCAGGACAGCTTATGGTGAAAATTGTTCATGATGAATTGGTAAAATTGATGGGTGGCGAATCAGTTGGTTTAAAATTAGAAAATAAACCAGCCATAATCTTAATGAGCGGATTGCAAGGTTCTGGTAAAACAACGTTTTCTGGTAAATTAGCCAATCTGTTAAAAACAAAAGAACATAAAAAACCATTGCTTGTAGCTTGCGACGTATATCGTCCTGCAGCTATCCAACAATTAAAAGTTGTAGGCGAATCGGTAGATGTTCCCGTATATAGCGAACCCGATAGCAAAAATGTAAATGCTATTGCCGAGAACGCTATAAAAGAAGCAAAATCTAATGGAAACGATGTAGTAATTATAGATACTGCTGGACGTTTAGCTGTTGATGCAGAAATGATGGACGAAATAGAAAGTCTGAAAAAGCATGTAAATCCCGATGAGGTTTTATTTGTTGTAGACTCTATGACAGGTCAAGATGCAGTAAACACAGCAAAAGAATTTAACGACAGATTAGACTTTGATGGTGTTGTATTAACCAAACTTGATGGCGATACACGTGGAGGTGCTGCATTATCAATTCGAACAGTTGTAACCAAACCTATAAAGTTTATTGGTACAGGAGAGAAAATGGACGCATTAGATGTGTTCCATCCTGCAAGAATGGCTGATCGTATATTAGGAATGGGCGATGTTGTTTCGCTTGTAGAACGTGCTCAAGAGCAATTCGATGAAGAAGAAGCAAAAAGGCTTCAAAAGAAAATACAAAAAAATAAATTCGATTTCAACGATTTCTACAACCAAATACAGCAAATTAAAAAAATGGGAAATCTAAAAGATCTTGCTGCAATGATTCCTGGTGTAGGAAAAGCTATACGCGATGTTGATATTGACGATAATGCTTTTAAAGGAATAGAAGCAATTATACAAAGTATGACGCCAAAGGAGAGAACTAATCCGGAAATATTAAATAACTCTCGACGTCAGCGTATTGCAAAAGGGTCAGGTACCAATATACAAGAGGTAAATAGACTCATAAAGCAATTCGAGCAGACACGTAAAATGATGAAAATGGTTACGGGGTCTAAAATGGCAGGAATGATGGGTAAAATGAAAAATATGCCAGGAATGCCAAAGATGCCTAAACTATAGTTCAAAAAGAATAATATAATAAAACCTACATTCAAGACCTTATGAATTATAAACTTATTGATGGGAAAGCTACCGCAACAGCTATTAAAAAGGAAATTGCGGAAGAAGTATGTAAAATTGTAGAAGCTGGAGGAAAACGACCACATCTTGCAGCTGTACTTGTTGGACACGATGGTGGGAGTGAAACTTATGTAAAAAATAAAGTGTTAGCTTGTGAGGCTTGTGGCTTTAAATCTTCGCTAATTCGCTTTGAAAGCGATGTTACAGAAGAAGAACTGCTCGCATGTGTAGATAAACTAAATAAAGACGATGATGTAGACGGCTTTATAATGCAACTTCCATTGCCCAAACATATAGACGAACAAAAAATAATAATGGCAGTTGACTATCGTAAAGATGTAGATGGCTTTCACCCAATAAATGTTGGACGAATGTCTATTGGTTTACCATGCTTCATATCAGCAACACCATTAGGAATGTTAACTTTACTCCAACATTATAATATTCCAACATCAGGAAAGAAATGTGTTATTCTTGGCAGAAGTAATATTGTTGGTAAACCAATGGCACAACTAATGATGCAAAAACAATTTGGTGATGCAACTGTTACAGTGTGTCATTCTCATTCAAAAACTTTGAAAGAAGAATGTTTGGCTGCCGATATTATAATTGCAGCTATCGGAAAACCTGAATTTGTTACGGCAGATATGGTAAAAGAAGGTGCCGTTATACTAGATGTAGGCACAACTAGAGTTCCAGATTCATCTCGACCAAGTGGATTCAAATTAACAGGAGATGTAAAATTCGATGAAGTTGCACCTAAATGTTCTTATATAACACCCGTTCCTGGTGGAGTTGGTCCTATGACAATATGTTCTTTAATGAAGAATACACTGGCAGCAGGAAAAAAAGAATACTATAAATAAGAATTATTCTGATAAAATTGATATCACAAAATTGATATCATAAAAATAAAAACAACGCGAATAGATTTTCACCTAATAATTTATTACAAAATAACTATAAACGAAAGGAGGACTATTATGACTGCGGAAGAATTTTTCCGACAGGGCAATGAATACAAAAAGAAAGGCGATTTAAAGAATGCAATGAATTGTTACCTAGAGGCAATAGAACTCGATCCAGAGTCTCCAGCCTTAGAGGCAAAGAAAATGTTAGAAGACATTTTCAATTTTTACAACAAGGACGCTTATAATCCTTAAAAATACAAGAACAATGAGCAAGATTAAAGGAGCAATTGTCGTAAACACAGATAGATGTAAAGGCTGCCAATTGTGTATTGTTGCCTGCCCTAAAGATGTGATTGACATGGCTCAAAAAAAAGTAAATGTACACGGATATACATACGTAGAACCTGCACACGCTGATTTATGTATTGGTTGTGCAGCATGTGCAACTGTATGTCCTGATGGTTGTATTACCGTATACAAAAAAAGAGTGGAGGAATAAGAATGGCAGAAAAAGAAGTAACATTAATGAAAGGCAACGAAGCTATTGCTCACGCTGCTATACGTTGTGGTGCAGATGGATATTTCGGCTATCCTATTACTCCACAAAGTGAAATAATAGAAACATTAGCATTATTAAAACCATGGGAAACAACTGGTATGGTTGTTTTGCAAGCAGAAAGCGAAACTTCTTCTATTAATATGATTTATGGAGGAGCTGGTGCTGGAAAAAGAGTTTTAACATCTTCTTCTTCTCCTGGTGTAGCTTTAATGCAAGAGGGAATAAGTTATATGGCAGGTGCCGAACTTCCAGGTGTTTTTGTAAATGTACAACGCGGAGGACCTGGATTAGGAACAATACAACCTAGTCAGAGTGATTATTTCCAAGCAACAAGAGGAGGTGGTAATGGAGATTATAACGTAATAGTTTTAGCTCCTAATTCTGTTCAGGAAATGGCAGATTTTGTAGATTTAGCTTTTGAATTAGCATTTAAATATCGTAATCCTGCTATGATTCTTTCTGATGGTGTAATTGGCCAGATGATGGAAAAAGTAGTTTTACCTCCTATGAAACCTCGTCGTACTGAAGAAGAAGTTGAAAAAGAATGTCCATGGGCTAGTATGGGACGTAAAGGTGGACGTGTTCCAAATATCATTACATCACTTGAATTGAAATCTGAAGTAATGGAAAAAAGAAACTTACACCTACAAGAAAAATACACAAAAATAAAAGAAACAGAGACACGTTTCGAAATAAGCCAATGTGAAGATGCAGATTATGTGATTGTAAGTTTTGGTAGTGCATCTCGTATTGGAGAAAAAGCTATGGAATTAGCACGCGAACAAGGTCTGAAGGTCGGTTTATTCCGCCCAATAACTCTGTGGCCATTCCCAAGTAAAGAGCTTGTTGAAATCTCTAAAGGAAAGAAAGGTATATTGGTAAGTGAGATTAATGCTGGACAAATGGTCCAAGATGTTAGACTTGCTATAGATGGTACTCTACCAGTTGAACATTTTGGAAGATTAGGTGGTATTGTTCCAGAACCAGAAGAGATAGTTAAAGCACTAAAAGATAAACTTGTAAAATAAAAACGGAGGAATGCCTAATGGCAGAAAATAATATAATTTCACCAGAAAATTTGGTATACGAAAAACCAAAACTAATGAACGATACGACAATGCATTATTGTCCTGGTTGTTCACATGGTGTTGTGCATAAACTCGTGGCAGAGGTTATTGCCGATATGAGTATGGACGAAAAAACAATTGGTGTGTGTCCTGTAGGTTGTGCTGTTTTTGCTTATCGTTACCTTGATATTGACTGGCAAGAAGCCGCTCATGGAAGAGCACCAGCAGTAGCTACAGCTATAAAACGACTTTGGCCAGACCGTTTGGTCTTTACTTATCAAGGAGATGGAGACTTAGCTTGTATAGGAACTGCAGAAACTATTCATGCTCTTAATAGAGGAGAAAATATAACTATCATATTCATTAATAATGCTATTTATGGAATGACAGGAGGACAAATGGCTCCTACGACATTGTTAGGGCAAAAAACGGCAACTTGTCCTTTTGGTCGAGTTCCAGATATTCATGGTTATCCACTTAATATGACAGATCTGGCAAGTCGATTAGATGGAACTTGTTATGTTACTCGTCAGAGTGTTGATACAGTCGCATCTATTAATAAAGCAAAAAAAGCAATTCGAAAAGCATTTACAGCAAGTATGCAAGGTAAAGGCAGTTCTCTTATTGAAATTGTGGCAACTTGTAATAGTGGTTGGAAACTTAGCCCAGTGAAAGCTAATGAATGGATGCGTGAAAATATGTTCCCACATTATCAAAAGGGAGATCTTAAAGATGAAACGGGAATGTAAACTAATTTAAAGCATTCACAATATGAAGAAAGAAATAATAATTAGTGGTTTTGGAGGACAAGGCGTCCTCTCTATGGGAAAAATATTAGCTTACTCAGGTTTAATGGAAGATAAGGAAGTAACGTGGATGCCTGCTTATGGACCAGAACAACGTGGTGGAACAGCTAATGTTACAGTAATTGTAAGTGATGAACGCATATCTTCTCCTATATTAAGTAAGTATGATGTTGCAATTGTGTTAAATCAACCTTCGCTCGAAAAGTTTGAGCCAAAACTTAAGCCAGGTGGAATACTTATATATGATGGATTTGGAATAAGCACACCGCCTGTTCGTTCTGATATTAAGATTTATCGTATTGATGCAATGAATAAAGCTGCTGAGATGAAGAATTCTAAAGTATTTAATATGATAGTGCTCGGCGGATTACTAAAGGTTTGTCCTGTTGTAAGTTTAGAAGGATTAAATAAAGCTTTATTTAAGACTTTGCCTGAACGCCATCACCATTTAATTCCTTTGAATATGGAGGCTGTAGAAGCAGGTGGTAATATTATTCAGGAAATTAGATAAATAGCATAATTTCTAAGAATTATAAGAAAGAGGTTTGTAGAATGGTTACGAACCTCTTTTTTGTTAAAATGTAAACGAAGATGCTGAGAACTATTTCTCAGAATCTTTTAAAGAACCAAATTCGCAGTAATCTCAAACAGATATTAGTCCCCAACAATACTTCTTTTAATTGAGAATAGACCCTTTGTTTTTAATTTAAATGCATCTAAATTTTAATTACAAAATGAAAAACTGTAATTATAATTTTTAATTTTCTTATTAAAATTCTGCTAAACCTCCTTTCTTTGCTCTTGATTTTTCCTTTTCTTGCTTTTACTAGACATCTTTTTCTTATATTTGGCAACTTTTGTAGATACTTTATTTGTTATAGGTGTTGGATAGTTGCATACAAGTGAACATATATGTAAGAATAATAGATTGGCTTTTCCAAATTTAGTTTACTCTTTTTTATTATATCAGCAAAAAATATAGATGATTAAATGAATGTAAACTGATAAATATTTTCAGCATCTCTTTTTCTATATAAGATAGGAGCATGTAACTTTATTGATGCAACTATATTTTATTAGTATTATAAACAATAGAAACAACTTATTTTAAAACTCTAAAATGGGTAAAATAATATGTTTCTTGGCAATTTGACCATATAAAACATAAAAAAAAGACCTTTTTACACACTTTTCGGGAAAAATATTTGGTCATCTGCATATTTTTCTATTACTTTGCACCGTAATATAAAATTTTTATTTAAAAGGGTATTAATAAATTTTCAGAGAAATGAAAAAGTTAGGTTTATTGTTCGCTGCCTCAATATTCGCAGCATCTGCATCTGCTCAGACAGTTGCAGAAAGTAAGACTTTCGACAACATTTACATTGGTATTAATGGTGGTGTTGCTACTAAAACAACAGGTCACAAATGGTTAAGCGATCTTAATGCAAATGCAGGCCTTCGTCTTGGTCGCTATTTTACTCCAGTATTCGGTTTAGCAGTTGAGGGTAACGCTTATTTCTCAAACAAACCTTGGTATTCAACAGGTACTGTTGTACGTGCTACAAATGTTAGCTTACTCGGTACAGTAAATTTGAGCAACTGGTTTGGTGGTTATAAAGGTGAGCCTCGTGCTTTTGAAGTTAGCGCTCTTTATGGTCTTGGTTGGATGCATGTATTCACAAATAACAAACAGTTTGAAAAATACACAGAATATCAGCGCAATCGTATGACTTCTAAAGCTGCTCTTAACTTTGCATTCAATTTCGGTGCTCAAAAACAATGGCAGTTCTATGTTGAACCATCTATCAACTTTGCTTTCTTGGGTCAATCTAGAAATAAAGAAATAGTTGCAACTGGTAATCCTGCAAATCCAATTGGCATTGCAGAACATTCAGATTATGGGTATAAGGCAACTACTCAAGCAGGTCAACCAGCTTACAACATCAACAATTCATTCGTTCAATTGAACGCTGGTATCATTTACAAGTTTGCAAACTCTAATGGAACTCACAACTTCACAATTGTAACTCCACGCGATCAGGCTGAAATTGATGCACTTAATGCACAAATCAACGAACTTCGCAACCGTAAACCAGAAGTTATCACTAAGGAAGTTGAAGTTGTTAAGGAAGTACCTGCAGTTAAGGAATTCACAGTTTCTGACCTCGTATTCGTAACATTTGCTCAAGGTAAGTACAATTTGACAAAAGAAGCAAAAGCTGCTCTCGATAACATTAAGGAAGGTAGCCATGTTCAAGTTGTTGGTACTGCTTCTCCAGAAGGTTCTGCAGCACTCAACCAGAAGTTATCTGAAAACCGCGCAACAGTAGTTGCAAAATACCTTTCTGGTCGTGGCGTAATTGTAGACGAAGCTACTGGTAAGGGTGTTCAAGGTGTAACTTCTAACCGTCTAGCAGTTGTTTACGTAAAATAAAAAAATAAATAGAATAATTAAATTTTAGATTACACAATTAATCCTCAGTACGAAAGTACTGGGGATTTTTGTTTTACATAGTGAGTAATAAAACAATCTAAACTATGTATAACCTTGCTTGCGATTAAAGTCTTTAAATTTTATAATTATAAAAAATAATTTTGTAATTATAAAATAAGATTTTATTATTATATTTTTGTTGAAATCAAATCATATTTTGCACCCTTTTATTTACTACGAATATATTTTTCATAGAATCATCTTCTCTATTTTTTCTATATGTTCTATTCTGGTGCGATTCATAATCTCGTTTAAATAGGTTGTTTTAAATTTTCCGTATAAAACGAAATTAATATATACGCTATGCAAATTTTCATAAGAATATAGTTATTTTTGCAAGAGTATATAATTAATCGTATATCGGATATGAATAATTTACCAAAGATAGGCAAATATAATTTTGTTGCAGAGCCATTTCATTGTGATTTCACAAAGCATTTATTTATCGGGCATTTAGGAAATAATCTTCTGAATGCTGCAGACTTTCATAGTAATGATAGAGGATATGGGGTAAACTATTTGAACTCTGTAAATAAGACATGGGTGTTGAGTAGACTTTCTGTTGAGCTAGATCAAATTCCTGCTATTTATGAAGATTTTGTTGTAGAAACTTGGATAGATAGCGTGATGCGTTATTTTACCAACCGTAATTTCAAAATAACCAATAAAGATGGATATGTGTATGGATACGGAAAAAGCATTTGGGCAATGATAGATACAACAACTCGCCAACCTGTAGATATTCTGAAAACAAGTAATGAAACTATTTCTGAATATTTAGAAACCGACTATGCCAACCCCATAAAAAAATCTTCGAGGGTAAAATTAGATGATGATTTGAAGCTACAGCAATCAATACTTACAACTTATAGCGATATAGACATAAATGGGCATGTAAATTCTATAAAATATATTGAGCATATATTAGATCTTTTCCCTATAGAGTACTATAAAAAATATCGAATTAAGAAGTTTGATATAGCCTATATAATGGAATCTCACAATAATGATAAGCTAAACTTTTATACCAATATAGATAGTATAAACGAATGTAATAATGCAGTGTCTGTTAGAGTTACAAAATCGGGTTTTAAAGAGGAAAAAGAAGTGTGCCGATGTCAAATTTCATTCGGTTAAAAAAGTATTGAAAGTGAAGATAAATATGATAAACTTATCAATATTTATTTGGAATGCATATATGCAAACGAGGAATGTGTGTTCACAAAAAGTCATTCAATGAGTTTATTATAAAATAATGCGAAAAAAACGCAATAAAGCATTTGGAATTTTTGTATTTCCCCAATTATTCATTATATTTGCAAATAGAATAAATATATATTATTAATCTAAATTTTATGAACAACAACAAAGTTATGGACCGCGCAGCGGACAATATCAGAATACTTGCAGCCTCAATGGTAGAGAAAGCAAAGTCAGGACACCCTGGAGGTGCAATGGGAGGAGCTGATTTTATAAATGTTCTTTTCTCAGAATATCTGATATTTGACCCAGAGCAACCAAATTGGGCAGGTAGAGATAGATTTTTTTTAGATCCAGGCCACATGTCTCCAATGTTGTATGCGGCATTAGCACTTCAAAATAAATTCACAATAAACGAATTAAAAGAATTTCGTCAGTGGGGATCTCCAACTCCAGGACATCCAGAACGAGATATAAAGAGAGGAATTGAAAATACATCAGGACCATTAGGACAAGGTCATGCTTTTGCTGCAGGTGCTGCTATTGCAGAAAAATTTCTTGAAGCTCGATTAGGCAAAGAAGTAATGCAACATAAAATCTATGCTTACATTTCTGATGGTGGAATTCAAGAGGAAATATCGCAAGGAGTAGGGCGTATTGCAGGCAATTTAGGTTTAAATAATCTAATAATGTTCTACGATGCTAATAATGTTCAGCTGTCTACCAAGTGCGATGAAGTAATGAATGAAGACACTGCTGCAAAATATAAGGCATGGGGTTGGAATGTTTTAACTTGTAATGGTAATAATGTAGAGGATATAAGAAAAGCACTTGATGCAGCATTAACAGAAACGGAGCGTCCAACACTTATTATTGGTAAAACTATTATGGCTAAAGGTGCACTTATGGCCGATGGAACAAGTTATGAACATAGTATAAAAACACATGGAGCTCCACTTGGTGGCGATGCATATATAAATACTATAAAAAATTTAGGTGGCGATGTAAACGATCCATTTAAAATTTTCCCCGAAGTAGCAGAACTTTATGCAAATCGTTTAGAAGAACTAAAAACAATAGTTGCTAAACGTCATGCAGAAGAACAAAAATGGGAGGAAGCTAATCCAGAAAAGGCAGTTCTATATAAAGAATGGTTTAGTGGAAAAGCACCAAAAATAGATTGGACAGCTATAAATCAGAAAAAAGATGTAGCAACACGTGCAGCAAGTGCTACATGTTTAAGTCTACTTGCAGAACAAGTTCCAAATATGATATGTTCATCTGCTGACCTTTCTAATTCAGATAAGACAGATGGCTTTTTGAAAAAGACAAAAGATATTGTACGCAACGATTTTTCTGGTGCATTCTTTCAAGCAGGTGTTAGTGAATTAACAATGGCTTGTATGTGTATTGGTATGATGTTGCATGGTGGAGTTATTACTGCAATGGGAACTTTCTTCGTTTTCTCAGATTATATGAAGCCAGCTATCCGTCTTGCTGCATTAATGCAAATTCCAGTAAAATTTATTTGGAGTCATGATGCCTTCCGGGTAGGGGAAGATGGACCAACACATGAACCTGTTGAGCAAGAAGCACAAATAAGGTTGATGGAGAAATTACAGAATCATTCGGGAAAAGATGCATTACGTGTTTTCCGTCCTGCTGATTCAGACGAGACAACTATTTGTTGGGAAATGGCAATGGACAATGTAGATACACCAACAGCTTTAATACTTTCTCGCCAGAATGTAACTAATCTTCCTGAAGGAAACAATTACGAGTTAGTAAGAAAAGGGGCATATATTGTAAAAGGTTCTGATGAAAATTACGATATAATACTTGTTGCGAGTGGTTCTGAAGTTTCAACTTGCATTGCAGGAGCTGAACTTTTAAGAGCCGAAGGAGTGAAAGTTCGTATAGTAAGTGCTCCATCAGAAGGTTTATTCCGTTGTCAATCGGTAGAATATCAAGAGAGTGTTCTTCCAAAGAATGCAAAAATCTTTGGTTTAACAGCTGGACTTCCTGTAACTTTGCAAGGACTTGTTGGTGCAAATGGCACAGTTTATGGTCTGAATAGTTTTGGTTTTTCAGCCCCATACAAAGTTCTTGATGAAA
>ERZ773254.1178-NODE-1178-length-12193-cov-24.288103_pt1 | contig 12193 bp, 7 predicted proteins | sample MGYA00580516_ERZ773254 | MGnify/ENA primary metagenome ERZ773254 (study PRJEB29015, sample SAMEA2738158) | human oral metagenome | biome: human oral; feature: human-associated habitat; material: saliva | place: China | collected 2192 ...
GCTTCAAAAGGAAAAAGTGATACGGCCAAATCCGTATATTCGGCAATAACGTTGCCGCGGCTCTTATGCCAAGCCCAAATAGTCGGCAGAATATAATAAATTACAGGAATTCCCGCCTCCTTAGCCTTTTCGATGAGCTTCATATTAAACCCCGGATAGTCGATGCAAACCAATGCATCCGGTTTTTCTTCTTTCATCGTATTGACTAAAAAAGTGCGCAATTTATAAAAGAAAGGTATCTTTTTTATAATCTCTCCGATGCCGATAACACCGAGATTTTTTATGTCATACACAATGCGGACACCGGCCTTACGCATTTGTTCGCCACCCATACCGATTAACTCAACCTGCGGATCTACGGCTTTCAATGCTTCGGCAAGATTGGCACCGTGTAAATCACCGGACGCTTCGCCGGCGGAAAGCATGATTTTCATAGGCTCTCCTCATTAATATGATTCGTCAACGGCACAAATACAAATACGATGCTCATCTGCCAGTGCCAATACTTCTTCTTGCTCTACAAACAGGGTTTTATGCGCTTCCATTGCCAAAAGCGTACATCCGCTTTCAATCATGGATAAGAGTGTCTGTTTACCTACGGCCGGCACGTCAAAACGTACATCCTGATTCGGTTTGGCCACCTTTACCACGCAGGCACCGCCTCTTCCCAAGGCACCGCCGCGACGAATGCACGCATCGGTTCCTTCAATCGCTTCAATAGCCATGACCGCCTTGTGCTTCACTACAACAGTCTGTCCTATATCCATGCCGCCCATAGCCTTCGCCGTTTCAAACCCGAAACGAATATCTTCCTTTTCTTCTTCTGTCGGGTTTCGTTTTGTCAAAACACCGGGCGGCGGCATCAACGGTTTCAAGTATGCCGTTTGATCGGCAACCACAAGGTTATCTTTCGCCAATTCGTCGACAATGGCCAGCATAATCGTGTCGTCCTTGCGATTACGCAACTTCGCTAAAAGCTTCACGGCCCGAAAATCGGGAAATTTTATACCTTTAAAAAGAATTTCTTTTGTTACCTTACCGATCATGGTAACGTCCGTAACGCCTTCACGGAGCAAAGTCTTAATAATCTTATCAAGCTTCGCCACATTAATCTCGTAGTATGCGTCCGCTTCGGTCTTTAAGGCCGCCGCCGTATCGGGCACGACGGAAATAACTATTACTTCATGCCCCATTTGATGGGCGGCACGCAAAAACTCGACAGGCAAATTTCCGACGCCTGCCAATAAACCGACTTTACCCATGTATACCATCCTTACATTAATGTATAGTACATTTTATTATACCAAAAAACGACATTTTCTGTCAGCACGGATATAGCAAAAAAGGGTAGGCAAGACAACGCTTACCTGCCCTTTTTATCAGTCTTTAGCCCCTCTGCAAATACCGCGTTCCGCATTGCGCAAAAAACGTAATAAGTGTTCTACTTCTTCACTACTGTTTAATTCCTGTTCCATCGATTCGATGGCCTGACCCAAGTTAAGGCCCGAACGGTATAAGAGGCGGAACCCCTTTTTCAGCTCCCGTCGCGTTTCTTCGGAAATACCGGCACGTGCCAACCCGACACTGTTTAAACCGATAATACGCGCCGGTTGTCCGTCTGCAATAACAAAAGGCGGTATATCCTGAACGACTTTGGCCAAGCCGCCGATCATGGCATTTCGACCCACCTTGACAAATTGATGTACGCCTGCAATGCCGCCGATAACGACACGATCTTCTACAGTAACGTGACCGGCCAAGCCGGCACAGTTACTCATAATAACGTGATTGCCTACTATACAATTATGGGCAACATGCGTACAAGCCTGAAACAGGCAGTCGTTACCGATACGGGTTTCTTCACCTTCACCCGTAGCGCGGCTAACCGTTACAAATTCACGAAATACGGAGCGGTCACCGATAATGACATAACTTTTCTCACCGTTAAACTTTAGATCCTGCGGTTCCGAGCCGATGGATGCACTCGGGAAAAAGCGGCAATCTTTACCGATTGTTGTCCATCCGTCAATAACGACATGCGACATAATCTCCGTACCGTCGCCGATTTTTACATTAGGCCCTATGACAGCATAAGGACCGATTTTTACGCCTTTTCCGATCTCAGCTCGAGGGTCGATAATAGCTGTCGGATGAATAAGGTCGGCAGATTCTCTTTCTTTTTCGTCGGTCATGAATGTCACTCCTCAATATCCTTTGCACCGAAAGGCGGTGCCGTACGTCTGAATTTTTTATATAATCCCGTTTTAAGAAATTTTTATAACCGGAAATACAGCCGATTACGGCTCCGTATCTTATCGATTACCGGATTTTCTGTCTTATTCGTCGATTTTCAGCTTTTTTTATTTTTTCTGACCGGGCATGAGAGCAAAAAGATATTCCCCTTCAGCACAAACCGTATCGCCTACGCGACACTGTGCCGTAACCTTTCCCATACGACCCTTAATTTTGATAATATCGGCCCGCATAATAACCTGGTCACCCGGTCGAACGGGGTGACGAAAACGCAACTTATCAATACCCGTAAAGAAGGGTATTAAGCCTCTGTTTTCTTCAGGGTACAACAAGGCTACCCCACCGACCTGTGCCATGGCTTCGGCCAAGAGAACTCCGGGCATAACCGGTTTTCCCGGAAAATGCCCTTGGAAAAACTGTTCGTTAAAAGTCGCATTTTTGATACCTACAGCATATTTCATAGGTTCCAATTCGGTAATGCGATCCACTAACAGCATGGGATACCGGTGCGGTAAAATTTCCATAATATCCGTAACTTCCAAAGTCATTTCAATTCCTCCCGTTACATATCTTCATAAATACACTTAGCCAACAAATTGTTTAATTTATGGCTTGATTTAACAGCTATAATATGGCCCTTTAAGGGTCTGCCGATAAGGGATAAATCGCCGATAATATCCAACACCTTATGACGTACCAATTCATCATCAGACCGTAATTGAGACAAGCATGTATCCTTATCATATACGACAACGTTTTCTATTGTACCGCCCTTGCCGAGGCCCAATTTACGCATCATTTCCAACTCTTCCGTAAAAGCAATAGTGCGGGCATAACAAATATCGTCGATATAAGACTGTTCCGTCACTTCACTGTCGAAAAACTGCACTCCTAACAGGGGATGGGGATTAATGGACGTAAAAGTAATACGAAATCCGTCGTAAGGTAACACGGCTATAAATTTATCATCTTCTTGCACCACCCGTTGCTTCGTTACGGCATATACATTACGCGGAGCATCCTGCTCGACAACGCCCGCCTCTTTAATCATATCGACAAAAACGGCGCTGCTGCCGTCACCTACAGGCGGTTCAGGCGAATCCATTTCGACAACACAATTGTCAATTTTCAAACCTTGCAAGGCCGATAACACATGTTCTACCGTAAATACCTTGGCTTCTCCCTTTTCCAGAGTCGTCGCACGCATCGTGTTGGTTACATACGACTGATTGGCCGGCACGGACGGGTTGCCGGGCAAGTCGGTGCGCACAAAACAAATACCTTCATTAACTCCTGCGGGTTTTAAGGTCATATGTACAGGCAATCCTGCATGAAGACCTACGCCTTCATAAAAAACAGGTTTACCGATAGTTTTTTGTTTTTCCGAGGACACGAAAATACGCCTCCTTCCACCTAAACATACAGACATACTTCACATACTGATTAATTATATCCTATTCAGAGCTTGTTGACAAATACTCGCATGGCGGAAAGGTCGCTTTTTTCGCATACTTTCTTCTTTGTCAATTTTTTCCCGCCTTCCATTCGTAATTTTATATAACAAAAAAGAAAGGCGCTACAACGCCTTTCTTAAGTTTTTTTTGATAATCGTTCGTTTTTCATCCGTACCCAGGCGGAAAAAATAGTAAATATTTTCCGCGGCACTGCGATTCATACCGTCTACGGCAGCCAATTCGTCTATAGAGGCCGCCTTAATATCATCCAACGTCTTAAAAGCTTGCCAAACCGCTTTACGCCTTTTCGGCCCGATCCCCTCAATATGATCAAGGACGGATACGAGACTTCGTTTTCCTCTCAGTTTACGGTGATACGTAATAGCGAAACGATGAGCTTCATCACGAATGGCCTGAAGCAATTGTAACTCCGGCGTATGGTGACTGAGAATAATCGATTCACTGCGACCTTCAACGAATACCTCTTCAATCCGCTTAGCTAAGCTGATGACCGGTGCGTCCGTTCCGGCCCGTCTGATAACGGGAAGTGCCGCATGTAACTGCCCCTTACCGCCGTCAATAATAATCAAGTCGGGAACGGGCCAATCTTTTTCACTGTAACGGCGTTCCATAATTTCGGCCATAGACTTAAAGTCATCCGGCTTTCCTTGTACGGTCTTTAGCTTAAACCGCCGATATTCCGATTTAGCCGGTCTACCCTGTTCGAAAACGACCATGGACGCTACCGTTTCAATTCCTTGAGTATGGGAAATATCAAAACACTCCATGCGTACAGGCAGACACGGGAGATCGAGAACTTTTGCCAGAGCCTCTACAGCCCCTGTCGTCTTGTTCTTGTCATTCCGCCATTGCAAGCGACGTTGTTCCCAAAGTACTTTTGCATTATTTTCGGCCATTTCGAGAAGCCGTTTCTTCACTCCACGGCGGGGAATAATAATATCTACATTCCGCCCTTTTTGCACTCCCAACCGATGTTCGTAAGCTTCTTTGTCTTCTACATCAGGGACGACAATTTCACGAGGTATGAAGACGCCTTCTACATAATATTGATCCAATACGGCCCCGGTAAGAGCCGCCGTCGATTCATCATTACTGTTATCAAGACTGAAGTTCTCCCGCCCCATAAGCTTGCCGCCGCGAATGGTATAAATCTGCACGGCCGTTTTATCTCCTTCGGCATAAAAACCTATAACGTCCGTATCGCCTGCACCGGTAGTAACAATATCCTGTTGTTCCTGAATGATTTTTAAAGCTGCCAGTTGATCCCTATACATAGCCGCCTTTTCAAACTGTTCCGCCGTAGCGGCTGCCTCCATCTTATCCTGTAACTCCCTGTAGAGAGTCTTATTGCGGCCTTCCAGTGCATCCACAGCCAGTCGAGCCTGTTTCTGATAAGCGGTCTTGCTTATATAGTTTACACAGGGAGCCTCACAATGTCCTAAATGGTACTGCAAACACGGCCGTTCCACCTTCATGGAACGACACGTCCGCAAATGTAAGGCTGTCTGCATCAACTTCAGAACGCGATGAACCGCCCCGGCATCGGCGAAGGGTCCGAAGTAACGGGCTCCGTCCCGTAAGACGCGTCTTGTCATAAAAACACGAGGATATTCTTCATTAAGCGTCACTTTAATATAGGGATAGGTCTTATCATCACGTAACATAATGTTATAACGCGGATGATGCTTTTTTATAAGCGTATTTTCTAAAATCAGTGCTTCCGCTTCATTGGCGACGACAATTGTTTCCAAGTCGACGGCATGACTCATCATGGCCGCCACCTTGACAGCCCTGTTCGAGTCCTTGCGCACATAACTTTTGACACGATTGCGTAAATTAACGGCCTTGCCTACGTAAATGATCCGTCCCTTTTCGTCCTTCCATAAATACACGCCGGGTTCGGTAGTCAGTTCTTTAATTTTTTCCAACACGTCTTCACGGACGGCCATGACTTACCTCTTCTTTTTCATCAATTTTTTTGTACGTTCCAAAACAGGGGCCAGAAACTTACCTGTATACGAGGCCGCAACCTTGCACACTTCTTCAGGTGTGCCCGTAGCTACTATCGTACCGCCTCCGTTGCCGCCTTCAGGCCCTAAGTCGATAAGGTAATCCGCGACTTTAATAACATCCAGATTATGCTCAATAACAACGACGGTATCCCCTCCGTTGACAAGCAATTGCAACACATTCATAAGCTTATGAATATCCGCACTGTGTAACCCCGTAGTCGGTTCATCGAGAATGTATAAGGTCCGACCCGTACTACGTTTTGACAATTCCGTAGCCAGTTTGACACGCTGAGCCTCGCCGCCCGATAAGGTTGTCGCCGGCTGCCCCAAACGTATATACCCGAGTCCCACATCTTGCAAAGACTTCAACTTGTTCAGCACTCGCGGCACGTTGGCAAAAAACTCAACTCCTTCGTCTACCGTCATATCGAGGACTTCGGAAATGTTTTTACCCTTATACTTCACTTCCAGCGTTTCTCTATTATAACGGGCACCGTGGCATACTTCGCACGGCACATATACGTCCGGCAAAAAGTTCATTTCAATGCGAATGATACCGTCACCGCGACAAGCTTCGCAACGACCGCCTTTAACATTGAAACTGAAACGCCCCGCCTTATAGCCGCGAATCTTGGCTTCCGCAGTCTGACTGAAAAGTTGACGAATAAAGTCGAAAACCCCCGTATACGTAGCCGGATTAGAACGAGGAGTCCTCCCGATAGGAGCCTGATCTATATTAATAATTTTATCGATATATTCCGTTCCCTTAATGGTCTTAAATTCACCCGGACGATGCGGCGTCCCGTAAACCGCCTCTGCCATTCCTTTGTAAAGAATTTCATTGACCAGAGTAGATTTACCGGAACCGCTGACACCGGTTACAACCGTAAGCGTGCCTACGGGAATTCGTACATCTATATTCCGTAAGTTGTTTTCTTTCGCGCCTTGAATCTCAATAAACGTACCGTTACCGACTCGCCTTTTTTCCGGCAAAGGAATAAATCTCTTGCCCGATAAATACTGCCCGGTTAACGATTCAGGGCATTTCATAATTTCCGCCGCCGTTCCCTGCGCCACGACACGGCCGCCATGTTCTCCCGCAGCCGGCCCGATATCGACAATACAATCGGCAGCATGCATCGTGTCCTCGTCATGCTCAACGACAATCAACGTATTTCCCGCATCACGCAGGTGTTTAAGCGCCGACAGGAGCCTATCATTGTCCCGCTGATGCAACCCGATAGACGGTTCGTCCAGAATATACAGGACTCCCACCAAACCGGCTCCGATTTGAGTCGCCAGTCGAATACGTTGGGCTTCACCGCCCGACAAAGTGCCGGCCGTTCGTGCCAATGTCAGATAATCGAGACCAACGGTAGCCAAAAAAGACAACCGTGCACGAATTTCTTTTAACACTTGTTTACCGATGAGAGCCTGCTTTTCCGTTAACTGCAGATCGTCAAAGAAGGTAATCATCCGGCTTACTGTAAGCTCCGTCAATTCATGAATATCCAGGCCGCCGACCTTAATGGCCAGCGCCTCGGGGCGAAGCCGCGAACCGTGGCAAGCCGAACACGGCTTAACGGACATGAACTCCTCAAACTGATCTCGCATCATATCGGTAGATGCCTCTTTATAACGGCGCCGCACCATAGGAATAATCCCTTCAAAAGGTGTGGTAAAGGTCTTTACTTCGCCTCTTAAATTTTCATAGTCAAAGGTGCATTCTTCTTCCGACCCGTTCATGACCTTGTCTTGAGTTTCTTCATCCAAATCGGCAAAGGTGTTCTCCAAGGAATAGCCATGTCCCGCCAACAATCCTCCGAGCTGCCTCATAAACCAGGAATTGGGGTTATTGCTTAAAGCCGCAACAGCACCGTCCAGAAAAGTTTTATGTTCATCGGGTAAAACAAGTTTCCGGTCCACTTCCATCGTACTGCCGATGCCGGAGCAGGCCGGGCAAGCTCCGAAAGGGCTGTTAAATGAAAACAGTCGCGGCTCGATTTCCGGTAAGCTGACATGGCAATCGGGGCAAGCAAAGTTTTGGCTGAACGTAAAAACTTCCCGAGTATCAACCTTCAGCACATGTACAATACCGTCACTTAAAGCGGCGGCCGTTTCCAATGAGTCGGTAAGACGTGTCTCGATTTCTTTCTTTACAACCAAGCGATCCACGACGACTTCAATCGTATGTTTTTTATTCTTATCAAGATGAATATCGTCGGATAACAAATAAATTTCTCCGTCTACACGTACACGCACATACCCGTCTTTAACAAGCCTTTCCAAAAGCTTTTGATGAGTTCCTTTGCGGCCGTCAACAACAGGTGCCATGACCATGATTTTCTGTCCGGTTCCCAAGGCCAGGACGGAATCGGTCATCTGTTCTATGGTCTGCTGACGAATGGGTTTACCGCACGACGGACAAAAGGCTTCGCCTGCACGAGCATAAAGAAGGCGAAGATAGTCATAAATTTCCGTAACCGTTCCGACAGTGGAACGGGGATTGCGGCTGGTTGTCTTCTGGTCGATGGAAATAGCCGGAGACAAGCCTTCAATGTAGTCTACATCAGGCTTATCCATTTGTCCCAAAAACTGCCGTGCATAGGCTGACAGAGACTCTATATAACGCCTCTGCCCTTCCGCATAAATCGTGTCAAAGGCCAAGGATGACTTTCCCGACCCGGAAAGTCCCGTAATGACAACGAATTTATCACGCGGCAATACGAGATCTATGTTTTTTAAGTTGTGCTGCCTGGCACCTTTTATAATAATTTTCGCTTCAGACATACCTCAGTCCTTACTCCTCTTCATTGACTTTCCTTTTTCTACGGCCTCACTCTTACGACGGCGTGCCGACGGATGGCGAACCTTACGAACCGTGCGTGCCGACGGCATATCGGCCTGTCCGGCCAATTCTTTCGGTAACGTGTCGTCATGACTCATTTGCGACAGTTCTTGTCGTAACCGTCCCAGGCGATCTCTTATTTCCGCCGCCTTTTCAAATTCCAACTGCCTTGACGCCTTTTTCATTTCCTGAGTCAATGAGTGAATGACCTTGTGCAAGGCTTCTTTATTAAGCAATTCATCGGCAGCTCCGTAGCCTTTTTCTTCTTCACTCACCTTCGTCAGTTCAATTAAGTTTACAACCTCTTTCTTAACCGACTTGGGTGTAATATGGTGCTCCTTATTATAGGCTTCCTGTACGGCCCGGCGACGTTCCGTTTCGTCCATAGCCCGTTGCATGGATCCCGTTACCGTATCGGCATACATGATAACGGTGCCGTGTTCATTACGAGCCGCTCGCCCCATAGTCTGTATCAAAGCCGTGTCGGATCTTAAAAAGCCTTCCTTATCCGCATCAAGAATGGCGACTAATGAGACTTCCGGCATGTCCAGCCCTTCACGCAACAAGTTAATGCCGACAAGAACATCGAATACGCCCGCCCTTAAATCACGAATGATTTCGGCCCGTTCTATAGTAGCAATATCCGAGTGCAAATACCGCACAAGAATACCCGTTTCCTTTAAAAATTCAGTCAAATCTTCCGCCATTTTTTTAGTCAGCGTCGTTACTAAAACTCGTTCTTTCTTTTCAATGCGCTTGCGAATTTCACCGAGCAAATCATCCATCTGCCCCGTAACGGGGCGGACCTCTACCTTCGGATCCAGAAGTCCTGTAGGCCGAATGATTTGCTGGGCCAAATTGGTCTGTACTTCCATCTCATAGTCACCGGGCGTCGCACTGACATAGACAATCTGATTAATCCGTTCCGTAAACTCGTCAAAATTCAAAGGTCGGTTATCCTTAGCCGACGGAAGTCTGAACCCGTATTCGACAAGAGACTCCTTGCGTGACTGATCGCCTGCATACATAGCTCTAAGCTGCGGTATGGTAACATGCGATTCGTCGATGAGAATCATAAAATCGTCGGGAAAGTAATCAAGCAAGGTATACGGTGCTTCTCCGGCCTTGCGGCCCGACAAATGTCGAGAATAGTTTTCTATGCCCGAACAATATCCCATTTCTTCCATCATTTCCATATCATACCGCGTACGTTGTTCCAAGCGCTGTGCTTCCAACAGCCGTTCCCGGCTCTTCAAATATTGCAATCTTTCTTTCAACTCTTCGCTGATTGTACCGAGTGCTCTTTGCATCTTTTCCTTCGTCGTTACGTAATGACTGGCAGGATAGACGGCTATATGCTTTCGTTCAGCCAAAACTTCCCCTGTCAGCACATCCACTTCCGTCATGCGATCGATTTCATCACCGAACATTTCGATACGAATGACGGAACTGTCGAAAGCCGCCGGAAAGACTTCAATCGTGTCCCCGTGTACGCGAAAGGTCCCGCGCTGTAAATCTAAATCGTTTCGTGTATATTGAATGTCCACGAGTTTTCGTAAAATTTCAGTTTGAGATTTCTCCTGCCCTAAACGCAGGGACAGTACCAAATCACTGTAATCTTCCGGGTCACCCAAGCCGTATATACACGATACGGAAGCGACTATAATCACGTCACGCCGTTCGAAAAGACTCATCGTCGCCGAATGACGCAGCTTATCTATTTCATCGTTAATGGCCGAATCCTTTTCAATATATGTATCCGTTGTAGGGATATAGGCTTCCGGCTGGTAATAGTCATAGTAGCTGACAAAATAGCCCACTTCATTATCCGGAAAAAAAGCCTTGAATTCACTGCATAATTGGGCTGCCAAGGTTTTATTGTGAGCAATGATTAACGTAGGCTTTTGAACCCGCTCAATCAGTTTGGCCATCGTATATGTCTTACCGGTTCCCGTGGCTCCCAATAATACTTGAGCCCACTGCCCGCTTTCAATACCGTGTGCCAATGAATCTATGGCTGCCGGCTGATCTCCCGTAGGTTCAAAGGGAGATTCAACGCGAAAAGGCCGAGACCGATCATAATCTTTATTTCTTTCTTCTACATTCATAAACTGATGCTCCGTTTCTTTACGAAACTATACTTCGTAAGTCTTATTATTTTAGCACAAGACCGAACATATGTACACGCAAACGGGTAAAAAAACGGAGCGGCTACGAACCGCTCCGTCAACTTATTTAGCCATCATTTTTGCAAGGCGTTGCGCAAAGACAACAGGATCTTCCGGCATAATTCCTTCCAACAATAGTGCCTGATCGTATAAGAGTTCACTGTACTCTTTGAATGCATCCTCGTTCGTTTCTCCGTCATGTAAAGTCTTCAGTTTATTGAATAATTCATGATGAGGATTGATTTCCAAAATACGCCGTGCCTTCATAAACGGATTATCCGCACCGGCAAAAGCCTGTTCCATGGCTACAGACGGCCCTGCCGCATCGGCCACGAGGCAAACGGCACCGCTTTTTAACCGATTGGAAAGGCGTACATCCACCACTTTCGATTCCAAGGCTTTTTTCATGTCTTGTAACAGACCTTCATTATCTTTAGCCAAGTCTTCGTTTTTCTTTTTTTCTTCCTTAAATGTATCGTCATCCAAGTCCAAATCACCGCGGCTTACAGAATGGAAGGACTTGCCGTCGTATTCATGAAGAGCCTCAATGGCGAATTCATCTACGGGGTCAAAAAGATACAATACATCCAAGTCTCGATCCTTCAGCAATTCCGTCTGCGGCAAAGCATCAATGCCTTCCTTGTCTTTACCTACAGCATAATAAATCTTCTGCTGCCCGTCCTTCATAGCCTCTACATATTCTTTCAAGGTAACGAGACGACCTTGACGAGCCGAATAAAAGAGTACCAAGTCCTTAAGCTTGTCCGCATTGTTTTCTCCGGTCATCATACCGCTGTAAATGCCGATTTTAATCGACTTTCCGAACTCGTTCCAGAACTTTTCGTATTCAGGACGTTCTTTTTCCGCCTTTCGAGCCAGCGTTTTTAAAATAGTCTTTTCCAAATTCTTACCGATAACTTTTAAATTACGGCTTTGTTGCAACATTTCACGCGAAATATTGAGGGACAGGTCGGGAGAATCGACAAGCCCCTTGACAAACCGCAAGTATTCGGGAAGTAAATCTTTGCACTTATCCATAATAAATACATGACGTGAATACAATTGAATGCCCGGTTCATAATCACTGTAATACAGATTCATAGGAGCACTGCCGGGAATGAACAAAAGTGCCGTGTATTCAACCGTTCCTTCAGCCTTTGTATGGAATACTTCCATAGGCTTTTCCCATTCATAGAACTGATGACGGAAAAAGTCGGCATATTCTTCATCCTTAATATCCGACTTGTTCCGAGTCCACAAGGGTTGCATGGAGTTCAAAGTCTTCAATTCCGTTTTTTCAATCGGATCAGCTCCTTCAACGGGCTGACCGTCTTCATTTTTCGGTACTTCTTTTACCGTTACATTCATCATAATGGGATAGCGAATATAGTCGGAGTACTTTTTAACTAATTCGGAAAGGCGACTTTCATCAAGGAA
>ERZ773254.1181-NODE-1181-length-12164-cov-3.151540_pt1 | contig 12164 bp, 8 predicted proteins | sample MGYA00580516_ERZ773254 | MGnify/ENA primary metagenome ERZ773254 (study PRJEB29015, sample SAMEA2738158) | human oral metagenome | biome: human oral; feature: human-associated habitat; material: saliva | place: China | collected 2192 ...
TGGTGGATTTGTCGGATTTAACGGAGCATCCTTCTCCCAACTATCTTTTTGTCTTGCGACGTTGCCAACGGGAATGTTTGGCAGCCGATGCGGGTTTGCTTATCGTGGAGAGCGACGTCACCGTGAAGCGCGACACTTTGCAAGGTTTGGCAGACGGTGCTTTGGCACGAGAGGATTGTGGCATCGCAGCTGCCGTGACGGTAGATGAAGCGGAACAGGTGAATTATCCCTATCTTTATGCTAAAGGTTGGAATGGGGTGGTGGACTCTCGCAAGCACTGCTCGTTTTGCTGTTCATTGCTCACACCGAGACTGTTGGCAGCCTTTGATTTCCAGCAACTGGACGACACGAAAAACTGGTTCGATGTGACGATTTCGCATGAAAGTTTGGCGGCTAAGCTCCACAATTATCTCTTCTGCAACCTTACCGTTTTGCATCGCCCTCACGGCAGTCGTCCGTGGAAGCAACTGAAATATAAGAATCCACTCAAATACTACTGGATTAAATGGACGAAGGGATTCGACAAGATATAAGGGCTACCGACCTGCCTTTGGTGTCGGTCGTTGTGCCCCTCTACAACATGGAAGAGTTTGTTGGCGACACTTTGCGCAGTGTGTTGGCATCGACTTATCGTCACCTCGAAGTTATCGTGGTGGATGATGGTTCTTCTGATACCTCTCCTGCGATAGTGGCAAAAATTGCTCAGCAAGATTCGCGCGTGAAACTCTTGCATCAAGCCAATGCTGGTCCATGCCGCGCTCGCAACAATGCTGTGGCAGCTTCACAAGGACGCTACATTCTCCCCGTAGATGCCGACAATCTGCTGGCTCCTGATTTCATTGCGCAGGCGGTGCCTGTCTTGGAGGCGCAGCCTGCGGTGAAAGTGGTGTGCCCTTCGATGGAGTTTATCGGAGATAAGCAAGGACCGTGGCGACTTCCCGAATTTTCGCTCTCACTCCTCGCTCGTCGCAACCACATCGACACTTGCGCGCTCTATCGCCGCACAGATTTTGACCGCATCGGTGGATATTGTGAAAAAATCATTGCGCGTGAAGATTGGGATTTTTGGATTTCTCTGCTCAAAGATGGCGGTGAGGTGGTGCGACTGCCCGAAGTGGGGTGTTATTACCGCGTGCGCAAACAGTCGAAACGCATCAGAGATCGTAAACTCAAAGCTCATGTCACTGCTGTGCTCAATGAGCGACATGGGGCTTTCTTTGAGGAACAACTCGGAGGGCCGTTGCGCAGGATGCGCTCATGGTCGCGCTGGATCAACTTTCTCACTCGCCCGTTGCGCTATCGCAAAGTTGTGACCGCTCCTAGGTCGTCTGCCGCGGTGAAACGCTTCGTTAAGCAACTTCCTTGGAGATTTGAACAAGAGGGCCGCGAGATTTTCAGAAATCGCAACGCCATTCGACAGTACGAACTCGGAGAAGACTCGGTGGTGGTGAAACAATTCACGCTTCCCATCTCATTCAACCGTGTTGTCTATCGCTGGTGGCGCAAGAGTAAGGCGCAGCGTTCCTACGAATATGCCATGCAACTCCGCGCCCTTGGTGTTGGTTCGCCCGAACCTCTCGGTTTTTGCGACACGGGCTCGCTCTGCAAAATAGGTTATTGCTATTATGTTTCACGCGCCTCAAAGCTACGCTACGATTTTCGCGATGCCGTCAATGGTACTCAACCTGATGAAACGAAAATTCTCCGCGCTATCGCAGAGACTACGGCACACATGCACGAAGGTGGCTTCTGGCACAAAGACTATTCAGGGGGTAACATACTTTGGGATCGTGTGGATGAAGCTGGAAACACCATAGATTTTTCCTCAACAACGACGCAGACTTACACCATCGCCATAGAACTCATCGATCTCAATCGTATGCGCTTGGGCAAGGTGTCCCTCGAATTAGGATGCGCTGCCTTCGATCGCTTAGAAGTGGATACTCCTCAACAGCGTGTCCTTGCAGAAGTGTATGCTCAAATACGTGGCTTTGATGTTGAGACATGCTTTGAAAGCATCGTCGCAGCACGGAAGGCACGCATAGCAAAAGGATAGATCTCACAAAATATCTTCTCCTTTTTCATTTTTTGTAGAGTCGGGCGCAGCTTGCTCTCCCTTGTTTGCATACCAAAAAAGTGCCTACACCTTTGTTCAAAGTGTCGACACCAGATTCTAGACAACTCACTACTATACAGCCTATGCGTCTCATAAAAATGACCGGTGGTCTTGGCAACCAAATGTTCATCTATGCGCTCTACTTGCGCATGCGCCGCGACTTCCCCCATACACGCATCGACCTCTCTGATATGCAGCATTATCATGCCCATCATGGCTATGAGATGCACCGCGTGTTTGCACTTCCCCAAACGGAGTTTTGCATTCCGCAATGGATGAAAAAAGTGATGGAGTTTGTGTTTTTCAAAACCATCCTTGAACGTCATCAGAAGGGAAGTCTCAAGGCTTATCGAGAAGCTCACTTCTGGCCGCTCATCTATTATAAAGGATTCTATCAGAGTGAGCGATATTTTGAGGACTTCAAGGACGGAATCCGTGAAGCCTTTACCTTTAACACTGAGCTGTTGTCCGACAAAACGCGCCAACTCGCGCAAAAGATGCAGCAGTGCATGAGCATCTCGCTCCATGTGCGCCGTGGGGATTACCTCCTCCCTCAATTCTTTCAAAATTTAGGGAGTGTGTGCACAGCCGAATACTACCAGCGTGCAGTGAATTTCATGCACGAGCAGTTCCCCGACGCTCGCTTCTTTGTCTTCTCAGATGACATTGCATGGGTGAAAGAGCATGTGCAACTGCCCAATGCCACCTATGTGGAGCACAACCAAGGCGCAGATAGTTGGCAAGACATGTATTTAATGAGCCAATGTCGTCATAACATTGTGGCTAATAGTAGCTTTAGTTGGTGGGGCGCGTGGCTAAATGGTCATGCTGATAAAGTAGTTTGTTGCCCTTCCATTTGGACGCGCGCAGGAGGCGATGAAAATCTCTGCCCAGCTTCGTGGCACCGCATTGCAGTGGAATAGTGGTGTTTATTGCCTATTATCAATCTAAAGCCGCATCATTATGGCATTTTCTCTCTCTTCTCTCTTGCATCTAGGGACAAAATTCGGTCGCGCACTGCTCGACATCCCGAGTTTGCTACGTCCTACTCGCCAACCGAAGCTCATCATGACGTTGTTGGTGAAGAACGAAGCGGAACTTCTGGCGCAAAATCTTAGATTTCATCGCGCAATGGGGGTAGATGCTTTTATTATCACTGACAATAACTCTACCGATGAAACTCCTGCGATTATTCAAGAATTCGTAGAGAAAGGTTGGGTGATTGAGAGCATAAAAGAAACAGATACGGGCTATCAACAGAAAAAGTGGGTAGACCGCATGGTACTTCTCGCTCGAAAGCATGGTGCAGATTGGGTAATCAATGCCGATGCTGATGAGTTTTGGTATTCACCTGGTAGTCTTAAGCATGGATTGGACACGACCTCTGCCAATGTGTTGCGAGCTGAGGTACGCAATGTACTACCCGAAGAAAATCGTCCCTTCACCCAGTGGACTTCTGTGGTGTATCATGTGCCGAATCCTCAAGATTACGATCTCTCCACCTATAGCATTTATGGCAAAGACATGGTGAAAGTGATGCATCGCACGAAGGGATACTTGAAAATCTCAATGGGAAATCATAAGGTGTCGATGATTTTGCCTCGTCGCAAGAATAGCGACATCACCATCTTCCATTTCAATGTGCGCAGTCGTGCACAGTTCATTGAGAAGATGGAAAATGGAGGTAAAGAACTTGCGGCAAATCCTTCTAAACGTGGTGGTCGTCATTGGAGATATTTCTACGAACTCTACCAACAAGGACTCCTTTCTGCCGAATATGACCGAGTGGTTGGTTATTCTGTCCTTGACCGTCTCCGTGCTGATGGCTTTGTGCGCACAGATGATCGACTTGCCCATTTTTTCTCACTATTGCAACATTAAGCATGAAGCACGCCTATCTCATCCTTGCCCATCATGAACCAGAAGTTTTGCAGCTGCTGCTTACTTCTCTTGATGATGCGCGTAATGACATATTCCTGCATATTGATCGCCGCTCGAAGAGGCTTTTTGCACGTTTCGAGAAGTGGCAACCACAATCGGCTGGCTTTTTTCTTCTTGAGGAGAGAGAGGCTCCTGCTTGGGGGCATATCTCTATCGTACGTGCTGAGTTGCGACTCTTCTCTGCTGCTTTGGCTCAAGGTGAGGAGTATGCTTATTATCATTTACTTTCGGGAATGGACCTTCCTCTCAAGAGCCAAGATGAGATTCATGATTTCTTTGATGCACATCAAGGCAAGGAGTTTGTGCATTGCGATTTCGCTGAGTCAGCTATGCACATAGCCAATAAGCGTGTCAACCGTCATTATCTCTTTCTACGCTCCTTGTGCAAACGGACTGCTCCAACCATGCACCTGCTCACCACTCCTTTTCGTAAAGTAGTGCTAGGTATAGAAAAGGTTACGCATTATAATCGTTTTTCATCAGAGCATACTTTCTATTATGGTTCACAATGGGTGAGCATCACCCATGGCTTTTGTAAGTATTTGGTGGAGCATTCGTCAGAGATAGAAAAGATGTTCCGATATACACTATGCCCTGATGAACATTACAAACAAACCCTGATTATGGCATCGCCTTTTGCTGAGCATCTATATAGTAAAGATTGTTCTGCTGAATGTACGCAGCGTTTTATAGACTGGAAGCGCGGGAAGCATGGCCATCCTCACACCTTTGAATTAGCAGACTATGAGCAACTGGTGCAAAGCCCATATATGTTTGCGCGTAAGTTCTCAGCAAGTCAGCCACAACTCTTGCAACTCTGGTATAAGAAATTAGGGATAAAGCAGTAGTAAAGCCAACACTCCCACGAGATATTTTTCATCTCGTGGGAGTGTTGGGTTTTACTGCGTGCACTTCAAAATCACCTTTCCCTCACTCGCGATTATGACTGAGGGAGCGAAGAGTCGCGAACCAGTTGTTTGATCAAAACTTCATATTCTTCGGCTGCCGCTTCCAGAGAGAAACGTTTAGCTTGTTGGCGTACATTAAGACTCATCTGTTGTCTAAGTCCCTCATCTTGCGCAAGCTTGACGAGAGCATCAGCATAAGCTTCCAAGTCAAATGGGGGAATCAATACTCCATTCTCCCATTGCGGAAGCATCTGTTCTCTCACTCCAGCAGATACATCAAAAGCTAGAGGGATGGTACCTAACATCTGCGCTTCTCCAATCACCAATCCCCAGCCCTCAATCGAGGACGTGAGGCACAGCATAGAGGCCTCCGACATAGGTGTTACGACATCTTCTTGATATCCAGCAAAATGTACTCTAGGAAGTTGTAGGGCTTGAGCAGTTGCTTTGAGTCGATGCCCATAATTACCATCACCTATGAAATGCAGTTCCCAGTCTGGTAATTGAATGTGTACTTTCTCCCAAATCTTTAGCATTCTGTCTGGTCGCTTGTCAGGATATTCCAGACGACCTACAAAGACTATCCTTTTTTTCTTTTGAGGGAGGGTAGAGAGGGTCGGTTCACTCCCATTGTGCAACACATATAATTTCTCCTCAGCTTCGTCATAGGATGCAAAGTGTGCAAGCAATTCTTGGCGATACCCCTCGCACAGCACCGTGAATGCATCCGTTTCTTGTAATCGTTGGAGATAGCGTCGATGTTGTTTTTTCTGATAGGATTTTAGGATGTAGAATCTCCAAACATCATGAAACATCCATTTCATCATGCGCCATGGATTCTCCCATGCTCTAGCCTTTTGCAGACTCATCTTGGAGACGATTTCCCAGAAAGGTTGGCTATGTAGACTAAAAACTATTTTACAACCTGTGGCTGCGCGCAGTTCTTTCGTGTAGCGATAGTAGAAGTGCGGCATAAAACAGATGTCTACCTGCTGCTCCTTAAATGAAGCTATGAGTTTGGGAAGCATCTCTTTGTCACGAACTCTACCCTTTTGTCCGGCTATCCGAGGCATCTGAACACACTTTAATCCTTCGGGTAAGGGGTGTTCGGGAAGATTATCACAATAGAGAATCACATGGTTTCCTCTATTGTGTAGTGTTTTAACAATATCTTGACAAATTCTTCCAGTGCCTCCACCAGGAAATTCTATCAAAAAGAGAAAGGCTATCGTAGTCATGATGGTGTAGTGAAAGGAGATGAGCTATCGTGATTAGCTCTGCGTGTTTCCCACTCCTGTTTGGTGCGTTTCCAGCGGTTGTGTGTCCAGAGCCAGAGGTGAGGATGCGCTTCTATGCTCGCTTCTAAGGCGCGCACATAAGCATCCGTGATAGGGAAGCGCGAAGTCGTCACTTTTTGTTCTACCTCAACTCCGTTTGTTTCAGAGCTATCTTGGATATCAGGGTGCAGTTCTATGAGTTCTGCTCGATATTCTCCGCGGTGAGGACGAGTCACCTCGAGATAGTAGTAGCGTGCACCCACTTTTTTACCAATCTTTTCCGCTCCTGTAAAGAAAGAAGTTTCGTGATGCAAGAAATCGCACCAATGGTGCATCGCCTCCCACTTCGGAGATTGATCCGAAATAAAACCAATCATCCCCTTCTCTTCGTTTTTCTTCCACGACAAAATCGTGCGAAGCGTCTCTTTCATCGCGATATTTGTAGCCCCCATTCTGCCGCGAACGTGCAAGAAAAGCTCGTCCATGAGCGGACTATGGAGAGGATGGTAGATTTGTCCGAAATGGATGCCCCCATCACTCCAAAGTGGAAGCGAGGAAACCCATTCCCAATTGCCAAAGTGTCCCAGGTAGAGGAATACAAATTGATGTTCTCCATCACGCAACTCTCGAAGCACCTCATGAAGATTGACAAAATCCATGCGACGATAGAGTTCTTTGCGAGAAATCGACATCAGTTTAAGCGTTTCCACGATGTAGTCGGCAAACCAGTGGTAGAAATCGCGCTCTATCTTCGCTCGCTCCTCAGCAGAACGTGAAGGAAAAGCCTCAGCCAACTGACGTTGCACAAGTATGCGCCGATATTTCAACACATGAAACACCAGCGGAAAAATCAGCACATCTGCAAAGAAATAGTGCAGTCGAAGTGGCAAGATAGAGCAAAGCCACCAGAGCGCACGGTAGAAGGGAAGTAATCGTTGCACGAGTGCAAAGTTAAGCATTTTCTCCGAACTCCCTTTGTTTACATCCGCAATTTCCTGCATCATCAAGGGCTTATGCGCTGAATCCTCATGAAAATGCGAAAAACTCAGCGAGAAATCCCCAGCATCTCCCCAAAAATCAGTAACTTTGCCTAAGGGCAAAATGCCCTAATCTCCAACGACGAAACGATACTCACCAACGATGCAGGAAGAACAGCCCATTAACGACGCAATGCAAACCCCCAATGCTGAATCCAACTCCGCAGCAGATGACAGCAACACTGCACTCCCGAACGGAGGTGTGGAAGATGCCGTAGATTACGATCCAGAAGAGATGAAGCAAGAAGAAATAGTCAATGTACACCCTCTCACGGGTATGTATCAAAACTGGTTTCTAGACTATGCTTCCTATGTGATTTTGGAGCGTGCTGTGCCGCATCTCTACGATGGACTAAAGCCAGTGCAACGTCGCATCCTTCACACCATGAAGCGCATGGACGATGGTCGCTATAACAAAGTGGCCAACATTGCAGGAGAAACTATGAAGTTTCACCCCCACGGTGATGCCTCTATCGTAGATGCTCTCACCCAAATGGGACGTCAAAATCTCCTCATTGATTGTCAAGGTTCGTGGGGAAATATCCTCACTGGAGATGAGGCTGCGGCTCCGCGTTACATCGAAGGACGACTCACCAAGTTTGCCCTCGATGTCTTGTTCAATCCCAAAACCACAGAGTGGAAACTCTCCTACGACGGTCGCAACAAAGAACCAGTAGCTCTGCCTGTGAAGTTCCCCCTTCTGTTGGCACAAGGAGCAGAAGGTATTGCTGTGGGGCTGAGTGCAAAAATCTTGCCCCACAACTTTGGAGAACTCTGCCAAGCCGCTATCTCCTACCTGAAAGGCGAAGAGTTTACCCTCTATCCCGATTTCCAGACTGGTGGACTCATCGATGTGTCGCGCTATAACGACGGGCTTCGTGGTGGAGCTGTCAAAGTGCGCGCTCGTGTGGAGAAACGTGATAGCAAAACCATCGCCATCACCGAACTACCTTATGGTAAGACGGTCGATAGTCTTTGCGAGAGCATCAAAAAAGCAGCCGACAAGGGCCGCATCAAAATCCGTCAAATCCAGGATTTCACCGCAGAGAATGTGGAGATTCTTATCCACCTCTCTCCAGGCGTTTCGAGCGATAAAACTCTTGATGCGCTCTATGCCTTCACGGACTGTGAGGTGAGCATCTCGCCCAACTGCTGCATCATTGACAAAGACACACCACGATTCGTCACGGTCAAAGAAGTGCTCAAGAGCAATGTGGAAAACACCAAAGCTCTCTTAAAGCGAGAACTTGAAATCCGCCGTGGTGAATTGCTTGAGAGCATGATGTTTGCTTCGCTTGAGCGCATCTTCATCGACGAACGCATCTATAAGGACAAAGCCTATGAGAATGCAGCTAACATAGACGTTGCTTTAACGCATATCGACAGCCGTCTCGAACCCTTTAAGGCAGACTTTGTGCGCGAAGTTGTGCGCGAAGACTTGTTGCGACTCTTGGAAATCAAGATGGCCCGCATTCTCAAGTTCAACAAAGCCAAGGCCGACGAACTCATTGCCCGCATCAAGGCTGAACTGGCGCAAATAGAGCATGACCTCGCGCATCTCACAGAGGTCACCATTGACTGGTTCACCACCATCTACGACCGCTATGCAGCCGACCACCCACGCCGCACGGAGATTCGTTCGTTCGACACCATCGAAGCAGCCAAAGTGGTAGAAGCCAACGAGAAACTCTATGTGAACCGTGCCGACGGTTTCATGGGAACCTCCCTGAAGAAAGATGAGTTTGTGGAGAATTGTTCCAACATCGACGATGTCATCATCTTCTATCGCGACGGAACTTACAAGGTGACTCGTGTGGCTGAGAAAGTGTACATCGGAGAGACGGAGCGTTCCAAAGCAGAGAAGAAGAAAGCCGAGATTGTGCACATTGCCGTTTTCAAAAAGAACGACCAGCGCACTGTTTATAATGTGGCTTATCGCGATGGAAAAGACGGTGCCTACTATGTCAAGCGATTTAACGTGACGAGCATCACCCACGATCGCGAGTATGATGTCACGCAAGGCACACCAGGTTCTAAAATCCATTATTTCACGGCCAATCCAAATGGAGAAGCCGAAGTTATCAAAGTGACCTTGAAGCCTAATCCTAAGCTACGTCGCATCTTCTTTGAGAAGAGCTTCAGTGAATTGGCAGTGAAAGGTCGTGGCTCTCGTGGTAATCTCCTCACACGTCTTGACGTCCACAAAATCACGCTTAAATCTCATGGTGCTTCTACCTTAGGAGGTCGCAAGGTGTGGTTTGATCACGATGTGCAACGTCTCAATTTCGATGAGCGAGGCGACTATCTTGGAGAATTTCACAGCGATGACATGGTGCTTGTGGTCTTGGATAATGGTGATTTCTACACCACCAACTTTGATCCCAATAATCACTACGAGAGCACAGGCCTCATGCGTGTAGAGAAGTTTGATGAGACCAAAGTGTGGACGGCTATACTCTATGATGCCGACAACGACAATAATCTCTACATCAAGCGATTCTGTTTTGAGCGAGCCTCGCAAACTCGTCACCAAAACTTCATGGGCGAGAATGAGCAGTGTAAGTTTGTTGCACTCACCGACCAGGCTTTCCCACGCTTCCAAGTGAGTTTTGCTGCTCCCGACGATTTTCGTGAGCCTCTTGTGATTGATGCAGAGGAATTTATCGGAGTGAAAGGCTTTAAAGCTAAGGGAAAGCGCATTACCACGCTCAATGTGGCCAAGGTTGAAGAATTAGAACCCACGCGCTTCCCCGAACCATCTGAGGATATTTCCGATAGCTCTGAAGAAGAGGAGGATGCTCTCCAGCAAGATACACCCTCGCCTGCTCAAACGGAGTCTGACCTCATGGATGATTTGACCGGACAACTCAAGTTGGGATTCTAATCATTAGCATTTACTACCCAAAGTGGCCGCTGAAACACAAGAGTTTCAGCGGCCACTTTTTATTGTTGTGAGGAATGTCTACTTTTCCCTCTGCTCAAAGCCGATGGCGAGAGCTAGCGTTGCGATGATTGTTTAGGATGCAGTCTTAACCAAACTCCTGTCCAAGTCGGAGCTGAGCCGTATTGGCCAGTTGGCGCGTGTGTGCAGGCTCATCGGTGGGGGTGATCATGAGCATGTTGCCCTCAAGAGCTACCACATAGCCATCGAGTCCGCGAATCACCGCCCCAATGCCTTGGGGTAAGTGCACCAAAGTCTGGCGAGTGCCTTGGAAGATGACACCAGCACCGCCCACAGTGGCATTGCCGTCGGCATCTGTCTCGTGCACTTCTTTCATCACAGGCCAAGAGCCCACGTCGCGCCATCCAAATGAGCATTCCTGCACTACAGTCGGCCAGTCGCGATCGAGCAATACGGCATCTATGCTGTTGTGTTCTGCAGCAGGGTAGTAGCGTTGGAGGGCTAGTTGCGCCTCTTCTTCTGAAAACTCCACGGCGCTAATCCCGATGCCAGGCAAAAGTTGAGGCACATAGCTGGCCATGGTCTGCACATGCCACAGGAAAAGTCCCGTGTTCCATAAGAACTCGCCGCTAGATACAAATGTTTTTGCAAACTCTATCGGAGGTTTCTCGGTGAAGGATTTGCGCATGAAGCGTTTCTCGTCTATGCTCTTCCCCTTTTGCAGATAGCCATAAGCAGTGTTGGGGGTGGAAGCTTTGACGCTCATCGCCAAGAATTGAGGGTGCTCACGCACATAGTCCAAGCCCTGCGATAGTTCCTGTTCAAAAGCCACCTCGTTGGTGATGAACTGGTCGGCAGGTGAAGCCACAATACATGCCTCTGGGTCGCGCTGACTGATGTACCACGATGCCCAAGCTGCAGCAGGAGCTGTGGACAACTGGGCTGGCTCGGCCAAAATTTGAGCGTCTTGTAACTCCGGGAGTTGCTTTTTTACCAGTGGCACATAGTCCGTGAAGGTTGAAACGTAGATATTTTGAAGGGGAATGAAGCGGGATAGGCGATCGAAAGTCAGTTGCAAGAGCGTGCGTCCCACACCGAAGAAATCAATGAATTGCTTGGGGTGTTGAGCACGGCTCACTGGCCACAATCGACGACCTTGTCCGCCAGCCAATATGATGCAATAATCGTGAGTTCTCATGGATAAAGGGTATAATTTACTTACAGCGAATATAACGATAATGCATGATATGGCGAAGAGAATGGTGGAGAAATACATGAGGGTATGAATATTTTCAAGGAAAGGTTTGGTGGAAAGATAAAAAAGTAGTACTTTTGCATCACGTTCGCACCACAAGTGATGAATGATGCTCCGATGGCGGAATCGGTAGACGCGTCGGTCTCAAACACCGATAGGGAAACCTGTGCCGGTTCGACCCCGGCTCGGAGTACGATAAACCACTCTTCAACGCAAGTTGTAGGGTGGTTTTTTGTGCCGTTGAGCGAAGGCCTCTATAAGTATATGGGTTGCTAGATGTTAATTTCCGAGGGTTATGAGTGTAAAAGATGTTGGATAATGCCAATTTGTTACTCTTTTTAGGGTTTTGGAGGGGTGAGTGTGCTTAGGATATAGCTTTGAAGGTTGATTGCTTCAAGATTGATGGTTGGAGATGAAAGTCACGTCCCAAAAGGGAGGATGTTGTGTTTGAGTTTTCTCGCGTACGCGCGCGCATTACAGCAATTCCTATCTTTTTGCTTTCACAACCTTCACAACATTGCTTAGAGTTTTCATAAATGGCGTGCTTTTTCTGCTGGTTGTTTTTCTTTGTTTTGTGCGGCCCTTTCATTTTTTTTGTATGCTCTTCTGTTTTTCTGTATGAACGTCGTTCCTATTACCTTCCTGATTCGTTGTGTATCATTTGTTTATGGAGAATTTTGTGAAGGTTGTGAATGCAAAAAGATAAAAACTCTTGTTACGCGCGCGCG
>ERZ773254.1182-NODE-1182-length-12163-cov-9.386852_pt1 | contig 12163 bp, 20 predicted proteins | sample MGYA00580516_ERZ773254 | MGnify/ENA primary metagenome ERZ773254 (study PRJEB29015, sample SAMEA2738158) | human oral metagenome | biome: human oral; feature: human-associated habitat; material: saliva | place: China | collected 2192 ...
TGGGTATCACATTGGGTATCACATTGGGTATCACATTGGGTATCACATTGGGTATAATTTTTATACCCCAAAATGCTATATTTTGATGTCTCTCTTTTACTATTTGATGCTTCATAAGCAATCAAATTAGCTTTGATGAGCGTAGCTCGTGCCTTAATCAAAGTTGCCTTTGTTGTGTCAATATTCGCCATGATTTGGCGATTAGACAGTCCAAACGAATGCTTCCACCCGTATTTGTTAGCAACACTTAAAAGATAGAAATATAAATATCCCTCTGTTGATGTAAAGCGGTACTCTTGAGCTATGTCCCAATATTCGTTAATGAGTTCAACATAACTTTTCATAAGCTGCCGTTTATATAATCACTTACCGCTTTTTGAAACTCTTCCAGCGAATGACAAACAACATATTTATTTTTCATCTTTCTTGCCAACTTCTCATAAGCCTTCTGACTCTGTGACTGCTTACCGACCGGCGTCTTCATCTCAATAGCGAGTGAAGCATATCCACCTATAGGTACCTGCAAAATAAGGTCAGCCACACCAGACCGTACGCCCTCATCTCTCATAATCTTTGCCGTCCACGCATTCCTCGCTCCACCGTTAGGTACAGCAAAGAACAGCGGTTCAATACTCGGGTAGGTCTTCCTGAACCACTCCACGCACTGCTTTTGTATCTGACTTTCTGTTAATGGTTTCATCGTTAATATTCTCCTTTGAACATATTAAAGGCAGCATCTAACAGCATCTGCTGCGTGCTTACCTTCTTTTCTTCTACATTGTCAATCGTACCTGTTACTCCGTTCGCTATATCTTTCTTCGTCTGTATCAACTGATACATATATTCGTCTATCGTTTCCTTTCCTAACAAGTATGTACACGTTACAGCGTTCTTTTGCCCGTTTCTGTGCGCTCTGTCCTCCGCTTGACAACAATCTGAATAAGTCCACGGGAACTCGATAAACAACACGTTAGAAGCAGCCGTAAGCGTTAAGCCAGTACCACCGCTTCTGTAGTTGAGAATAATGAGCTTCGTCTTCGGGTCTTGCTGAAAAGCATCAACACTTCTCTGCTTAGCTCTGTCGTCATCGTCACCCGTTACCGTTACCGCTTTCGGGAACTCTTCTTTGAGTTCTGAAACAACCTGCTTCAGGAAACAGAAAACTATCAGTTTCTCGCCTCCGTCAATCGTGTTATGAATAATGTCGATAGCTGCCTTAATCTTTCCCTTAGAGGATATTTGCTTCAAGATACCCATTTTCACCATAACAGCGCCGCGGATAGCTCTCTGTATCTTATCGTCATCTGCTTTCTTAAACTCTCGCAGATACTGAATAACATCCCTTTTTGCCTCGTTATACTCTTTCCTGTTCTCAATATCAACAACCAAGTACGAACGCGTCTTATCGGGCAACCACTTCAAGACGTCTTTCTTCTGTCTTCTAAAGAAACAGAACTTGTTCAGATAGTAGTTGAGTTCCTTGAGGTGGCTCGACTTATTATCCCCGGCACAATACCTCTCCATGAACTTTGTATATCCTCCGAAATCTTCCAGCCTCTCCATGATGTTCAGCTGCTGTACCAAATCGACGTTGTTATTCACAACCGGTGTTCCCGTCAGTTCAAGCACGAACTCCTTGTCCTTAGCTATCCCCTGCACGAACTTACTTTGCTGCGTCTTACTGCTCTTACATTTGTGACTTTCATCAATAATCACAGACCGAAACAGATTTATCCGCTCATCAAATTCAACACTCCTAAGCGTAAACCGTTGCTGGCTTTTTATCCTCTTGACAAAATACTTCTTCAAGCTCTCATAATTCGTAATAAAGACCTTTGCCAAAGGCTCGCCTTTTTGGTTTTTTATTTTCCAGAATTGCTGCCAGTTTAATCTGTTGTCATCACTCAATATGACAGCCTGAACATCTCCAAACTTCTTGAATTCTCGCTGCCAATTCACTTTCAACGAGGCTGGACATATTACCAGTGCAGGCCACGCTCCGCTCGCCGTCATCGTTCCTATTGCCTGTGCAGTCTTTCCCAATCCTGGCTCGTCTCCCATAATGCATCTTTTCTTTTGCAGTGCATACGCGATACCCTCTTTCTGATATTCGTAAGGCTCCAATGTCATATTATGAGGTATTTCCAGCTTAGGCATCGGCTGCACTTCGTAGCTCTCGACCGGTTCTTCGTCTTTCAACCATTTAACAGACACACATAAACTCCGCCGTACGGCCCAATCAGCCATTAACCGCAGATAGTTCTCATCAACAGTCGAAACCTCCCAAAAGCGACCGTCAGCCCTATATTGAGCTGACGGTATTCTCTTAATGCAGGCGACTAACAAGGGATGATAAGCAAACGACACCTTATAGCAATTAGGCGTCAGTGTGTACGTCATTACGTTTAGTCGCATAGTTTCTTAGGCTACAGCCTCTTTCTTCTTTTTACCTGTTTTCTTACTTTTCTTTACAGTTGTCTCTATCGTCACCGTCGGCACTTCGCCAGCCTCTACACCCTCAAACGGGTTTCCTGCTCCCTCGAAGTCGAGCGTACTCTCTTTCAGTCCCCACTTACGCTCGGTTACATACAGCTCTGCTTCATACTTCAAGTTGTCAATAGCAAGTGACATCTCTGAAAGATATTCGTATCTCTCATCGTCAACAACGTTGACCCTTGGGGCATTCACCTGAATGACATCACCTCGGTCAAGAATACGCGAACCTGAAATGAGTATCTCATCGTCCGAAATCGTCACTCCCGAGACAGACATGCGAGTAAAAACGCTCTTTTCCTCCCAGCTTCGCTGTTCTTCCAGCTCTTCCAACGTTAGGTTGATCGTCTCTTTCTGCTCCGTAAGCATTGCCAAATGAGGTACTAAAGACTTCATAGCCTCTTTCAAATCCTTGTGAACAATGTTTGCGCCTACAATCGTGATAGTGTCACCGTCACGATTAGAATACACCACGTTAAGGGTGTTCTTCTTTGATAGTTGAATTTTCTTAAAATTCATTTCTTTGTCTTTTTTTGTTAAACATTATATTGCTGATAAAAAGCTTCAAAATACTTATCTTCAGGAATAGGAAGTGTTATGCCTAATTCGCTCGCTGCATCTGCCTGTATCTTCTTCATAAACTCTGACATCTGTGCCGTGTTCAGCATCGAGGAAGTTTCGTACACCTTCTCCACTTTCTCACCAACACGGATAACCTTACACAGAAACTTCTTGCAGTAGTACATATAGATGTCGTTCTTATCCGTTCCCGTATCATTTTCGATGCACCTGAACCACATCCACATCAAATCGTTTTGATTGATAGTTCGCTTCTCATTAACACGCTTCAATATCAAGTTATAGCTTCCATTCCTTAGCGTTGAAAAAAGATAGTCGAGATCCGTATCTAACGAAACCCGACCGTCTTTTTTCTCAACCCTTACAACTTTCATCAGAAGGGCAAATCATCACCGGCAGGAGGTGGGAACGGTTGATACCCTCCCTGCTGATAGTTGTTATTCACCTGCTGCACAGGTTGCGCTTGCTGCTGTGGTTGCTGCTGATAACCTCCTCCAGCTTGGTAGCTACCTTGCTGCTGCGGTGCGTTCTGCGCCGGTGCAGCACCTCCAGCCTGCTGCTGTCCCTGTGGCATGGTCATCAACACAATATCACTCGCAATAATATCCGTGGTATTTACATCTACTCCCTGCTGGTTCTTATATGTGTTGTAGGTAATCATACCGTCGACGGCCACCTTCATACCCTTTTTGATGTATTTCCCTGCAAAGTCTGCAAGACTGTTCCACGCAACAACCCTATGCCATTGCGTCACCTCGGGGACATCTGTCCCGTCTTTCTTTTTATATCCCCCCATAGACGTGGCAAGAGATATATGCGCATAATGAGCACCTTGCTGTGTCTGCCTCATTTCTGCGTCTTTGCCTATGATACCGATAAGGCTTACTGAATTCTTAGTTCGTGCCATGTTTTTACAATATGTTAATAGTTATACTTCCTTTGACCTTAGAGGTTTTCAGACACTCTGCGTACACTTCGGGGTATTGTTTCTTAACCTTTGCCGTGTCGATGCTCTCCCGTGTACTCTCTAACTTGCGAATGATTTGCAGTCTCTTGCTCTGCCATTTCTTGACATTGTGCTGCACCATGAGGTCGTACAAGCCCTCTTTGAGTTCCTTTTTCCTTTCCTCCATCTGCTTCAGCTGCGTCTCGATTTTGATAATCTCGTCCTCGGCATCTTTCAGATTTGCCGGCATAGCCTCTTCAATAGGCTCAATCTCCGTTGAAGCCTCAACACCTCCGAAATACTTTTCTCTGTACAGTGTTGCATCTTCCTTTGCAACATAAGCCTTTACAATCTTCTTGCAATCAGCAGAACCGATACGCTTAAGCTCCATTAGCTCTGCCTTGCCGTACTGCTCCTTTGGCAGCCAAATGACAAACAGCCGTCCGACCTTCTTTCCCTTGTTGCACTTCTCAAACAAATATGCGTAAATAGACAGCTGCAACGTTACATTGTCCTTGTGTATCTTACTCGTCGTCTTAATATCTGCCAGCGAGTACATTCCGCTTTCGTCCTTATCAAAGACCACATCGATGCTCGAAGCTATATCTTTTCCGTCATCTACGAGATACTCGTTTTCTAACGTCGTAAGGCCGTTTTCAGCCTTAAGCCTTACATATTCCCTTACCTCCTGCAAATCATCGCCAAAACCGCAATTGTCGTACTGCTCGCACTTCTTGTGAATAAGCGAGCCATGCTCGGCTGCTTTTTCCAACACCGATTGTGGAATATCCTTGTACGTGTCCGGGAACATCCATTTTACAATAGCCGTTACACCACTCAATCGCGCACCCTCTAAAGTGTAGGTGTGTGCAGCCTCATCAAAGATGACGGGGCTTTGCTTAAAATTACTCATAACTTTGTCTTTTTAATTTATCAATAACACTCCCTATATCATCAATTTCTTTTATGCCAAATGCTCTCTCGTCCGGGTCTAATGAAGAAAAATCGATATACATATTTTCACAACCATATCCGTCTCCGGCGGGTGAAAATTTAAGCATTTTTTCTACCTTGTCAAACTCATTATCTTCTATCAATTTAACGATTTTCTTTAATATGTTTAGAGCTTCTTCTTTCAGTTTTTCTTTATATTTTTTTTCAATCAAATTATTTGCCTCTTTGTCACTGAAGCCGGCATCTAACAACAGTTCCACAGAGTCTTCACGGAACTGTCTTGACAATATATTTTTATTCATAGTTATGCTGCTGTTTGAATTTTCTTTGCCTGTTTCGTGCAGGCGTCAATAAACGTTTTGTCTTTGTGTAGGTTAGGGTACATGTTGTACACGCTTTCCAATTCCTCTCTTGTAGAGACCCTATTCACTCTATCAATAGCCTCTGCACATATGTCCTTCTGCTCTTCAGAAGCTCCCCATTCAAAGCGAACTTCCCCCTTATCGTCCTTAATCTGAAGATAGGACACCCGGCGCTGCTCATCATATTCGATAGCAGATACCGCAAACTGCATCTTTGGCTGTTTCTTTCCATTGTAACCCGTTCGCCACTCTTCGCTTCTAAGATTGACCCACACGAACGGACAGGTGTACAACTCACGACCAATACCCCAATTTACGCACGCACGCTTGAAAGCATCAGAGGCTTGCCCCTTTTCTTTATCCGTGTAACTCTCCGTGCCTACATCCTGTTTTGTCACCCAATCTCCGTTGTCAAATCGAACGGCTACAGTACAGAAAAGATTGCCGTTGATTAACTCGTGACTTCTTTTCCAGTTCTCCGCCCCTACGACCTCATCGAGCAGCGACATGTCTACCCGTGCATTTTTGTACATCAACAAGCTAACACCTTTGTCGTTAGCCGTTCCAACCCTGCATTCGATTTCATCTGCATGCAAGGTTCTAAAATTTAATTTTGTCATACGCTTAAAATTAGTAAAAATCAGTGCAGACACGGTGGTATCGAACTACCCAGACAATCACTTGCCCGCACCCTGCTGTGCCTTCCAAACTTAAAAAGAACCTCCACAAAAGTGAAAGCTATTCATTGTCCCTATTCAACCTTTTTACCAAATAGCCTGCACAGAGTGTAGCTACAAAAGACACGATTAAAGACCCTTCAGCAGCTATTGCAGCTACGATGATACATACAGCTATCAGATTAACCAATAACACCGTACTTCTCTTAACAGGCTCTTCCATTATCTTTGTGTAGAACTCACTCTCTCTGTCAAGCCAGCTAACCATTTTGTTTATCTTCTTTGTTCTCATGTTGATTTTGCATATCGTAGGACATCAGCAGCGTTCACCAGCCATTTGCCGTTCTGGGCCTCTCCGTTCCCTTTCTCGGCTCTAATCTTGCCAGCCGTTATGAGGCGTTCCAATCTTGCACGGCCTCCAACTATCTTTTCGCTGAACCTCAATCCGAATGTTTTACCGTTCATTACTCGCATAATAGTCAGGAGCTTTTCACTATCCGTAACCGTGTAGTTTCCCATTTCCTGACCTCAATTCAGTTCTCGCACGTCTCGACATCCTGCATCTTTGCAAATCCCCTCCACTGTTCGTCACTTGCAGAACAATGAAAAGCAAGCTAAAGAGTATCTCGATACCATGCTTTCGTATCTCTCCGAGGTCAAATTCTATCTTCAACCTCTCACACACTATCCACCACAGCAGCTCGGTATCTTTCGATATTCCGAGTTTTCTGTAGATCGTCTTCTTCTGCGTCTTTACCGTCCAATAACTCTTACACAGCTTATCTGCCACCTCTTTATCAGAATAGCCCTTGCTGTATTCCAATATCAGACGATATTCCGTTTCAGATATTACAGCCTTAAGCCGTTCTGGTGACTTCTATCACCAGCCCCGCCGTCTTCATCTGAAACTTCCAACCCTCACGGCGCTTCATAGCCGAGAGTCTCCCGGTTGTAACTCTTACTACTTCCAGCCTCTCCACGGGCCACAACTCCGTATCACCTACCTTCATTGCTTTCAGCGTAGGCATAACTGGCTTATTCTTCTTTACCATCGCTCAATAAGTTTCTTTGTTAATTTCTGCATGTCCTCGACATCTTCTTTCATGTCCTCAATCTTTGCGGTCTCCCTGTACCACCAAGCCTTGTATTGCTCGGCCTCCTTTCTGTAAGCCTCTACAAGTATTTTCTGCCTCTCTAACTCTTTAGTCAGTTCTTCCAGCTTTCCTTGTAACTTTTCTACTTCTGTAGATTTCTCTTTTTCTTCCATATCAATTTGATTTTAATTAATAAATATTCGTGGCTGGCTGACCTACAACGGTCTGTTCGTGTTACTGTTCTTCGCACTATGCTATCGAGTTCAACGATGCCAGCCTGTTTTGTTACTTAGCTCCTTGTTACTTTCTTCCCCGCTGCTTGCTTCGACCCGTCTACCGAAAGGGTAGGGGCTGCTTGCTTCTACGGTTGGCCTCTGCATCGTTGCTATCTATCGCTCGCTTTAGGGATGGATACCTGCGCCCTTGCAACTTACAGCCCCATCTGGCTGGGGAACCGCTACGTTAGTGTAGCCTTCTCGTGGGTGTTCTGGGCTCGAACCAGAATGCCTGCCTATCAGGTACGCCCTAAATTTTTAGTGAGCGTAATAAGTTACCTTTAAGCCTCTACGCAACCTACATACACATTTATCTTGCCCTGCCTTATATGCTCTTTCTATCTGTTTGTTTGCATGCTCTACACCTATCAGCAAGATAAGCCCAGAAACGCCTACGAGCATGTCTACCTTTCTGCCTTCGTCCGTGTAACCGTAAACCTTAATCTTGAAATCTCGGTTTATCTCCCGTGTGCTGTACTGCAATTTCTTTGCTTTCATATCTTATAGTTCTTTTTAAGTAGCCCCCTCTTAGGGGGCTTATTGGTTTATCTTATAGCGCTTCTGAATATCTCACAAGCCTTGTTATTGTCGACCCCTAACTTTTTCATTATAAGTTGGGTGTATTTCTTAACATCATCTTGGGTGTTAATAACCCCTTTTACAAACTCTGCAAGAATGAAGTCTTGCACCGTTCTTGTCTTTACCAATTCTGCTGTAATTTTCTTTGCTTTCATAATCGTTCTTTTTAAGTTTACCCCTTACAGGGTATTGTTTATTTCAAAATTTATTTATATCTTTGTTTCAGATTTCTATGGCAAAGATAAACTATTTGGTTGAATGAAACAAACTTTTGGTTTATTCTTAACATTAATTAAGTTTATAATAAACTCATATTTCAAATGACAGGAGAGGAATTGAAGTACATTTTAGCACATACACGCTTACAATTCAAGGATTTAGCAGCGGAATTGGAGATGTCGCAGCAAAATTTTTCAAAGGCCTTAAAGGTTTCTGACATAAAAACAGGCTTTCTTGAAAAATTATGCGATGTCCTAAATGTTTCTATGGATTTCTTCTATAAAGGAACAAAGTATGCATCTACATCTGTTCAAGTTACCGCTTCTGGCGACCAATCTATCGCTACTAACTCTGGCGATGTGACAGTAGGTGCACAAAATGAAAATAGCGGGCATATAGGCACGCAAAACAATTACAGCTATCCAGATGCACAGCAAAAGCAAGATAACGTCACCACGCTGACGGAAACAGTGTCTACGCTGACGAGAGAACTTGAAACCTCACAACAACAGAAAAGTGACCTGATAGATGTAGTAGCTACTTCGCAAAAACAGATACAGCAGCTAACGAACATGGTAGACAGATTAACACAATAAACATGGAAGGTAAAGAAGTAAGGAAAACATTGCAAGAACACTGCATAAACCTTGCATGGCTTGCCGAGCGGTTAGGCATCAGTCCGCAGGGGCTGAACTCGCGCCTCAACGCACACCTTTTCAAAAGCAGTTACTTGCAGGAGATAACAAACATCTTGCAGAAAGATATCTTCGGGATCGGGACAAAGCCTAACATGCAGCCTATACTGAATATCCGGGTTCGTGACAATATCACAAAGGAACTAAGTACAACAAACTTCCCCGTCATCGAGTACGTTTCTATCCCAGCTTTCGCCGGCTGCTTAGGCTTCATCTACTACGGGAAAGATGCAGCACCTAAATACGAGGCTGGCGATATTATCTTTATCCTCCCTGAAACAGAATCTATCGCACCGGGCCGAAAATATCTCATTATAACCGGCAACGACAGATTTGTAAGGTTTGCATACGAAGCAGAAAAGAAAGGGCGTGTGCGTCTATCAGCTATTAACCCTGCAACCGACACAGAGGGTGCAAGAATTTACCCAGACACGGAAATAAAACTGTCGGAAATCCTCCACGCGTACAAGGTCGTAGGCTCTATATCACGTGAACAGATTTAATCAATATAAATTATGAAGCAAATAATAGTAATCATCGCGTTGCTGGTAAGCATCAGCACGCACGCACAGAAAATTCTATCGCACACAACAACTATCGGAAAGTTTGCGGATAGTAGTATTGATTTCACCGAGTACACAAACGGAACCAGCGACTATACCGTCTACCTTTCAACAAGCGATTTAAAAAACATTGGCACAAAATTAGTAAAAACAAACACAGAGAGAATACGCCTCGAGTTCAATACAAAAGAACAAATGCTGAACTGTCTTCACTATCTATACGATTTCGACAAAGGTGAAGGATATTATATAGATTTAGAAAACAAATCTAACAACATGGTATTATCAGTAAAAAACGGCTTTATCGTCGGTGCACTTGGCCAAATCGATAAACCAACGATAAGTAAATGGCTGATTGGAAAATTACTAAACACAATTGGTATATCTGTGAAAAAGGACAAAGACCGAGAAGATAAAAATGGTGATGATATGTATACCAAACCAAGCTCACTTTTTTAAACAATTCGCAATAAAACGAATATATCAATAAAAAGATAAGCAGTGTAATATACATAAAATCAGCATATTACATTTCTTCGCTCGGATAGTCTTCTAAGCTGTGGGTCTTGGGTTCGAATCCCAACGGAATCACTACTACGAGGAAAGAGAATTTTGGAAACAAAGTTCTCTTTCTTGTTTATAGATTGTTAGCCTGTTGGTGCATATAGAGAAGTTTCTTTGCGTGTGAGCATGCATGATTCTAAGAGCAAAAATGTAATTTTTACGCTACATACGATGTATGTAGCACGAAAAAATCATGCTTATGAGTGGCTAAGAAGAGGCGAAAAAAGAAAAGAGAACGAAAAAAAAGACTATCCGGATTAGACGCAAACATTTTCAAACGGGCAATCATGTTGCTACAAACATCCGTCACCCTACCTGTTGAGTATCGTCCTCATAAGCTATCAGGAAAATATGCAGGGTATTGGGAATGTCATTTACAACCTGATTGGCTTATGATTTGGTTACAAGACGACCACAAACTACTAGGATAAATAGTTCACTTTACACATTTTAATTGTTTATCTACATTTCTTTATGGCCAAAGAATCATACGCAGATCTACACAAATATTTACTTGATTATCAGTCCAATATCTTTAATTGTTTGATTTTGCCACTTTATAATCTGCAACAGACCTTCATTGTATTTACAATTATTTATGGCATTTTTAATAAAGCGGGCATTTTTCACTTCTTGAGAACAAGATTTTAAGTCTACATCCTTTTCCATAAGTATTATCTTATTCAAATACAACAAGGACTTATCGTACTGCTCTAGGATGAAGTAGGTTAATGCCATATAGTTGTCATGGGCAAGTCTATCTCCATAGAAAGGATGACTATTTAAGAAATATACAAAATCATCAAACGTGTTCAATTTGTTAAACAAGTCAAATTTGTTTATTTTTTCTTGTAAATCAGGAATACTATCTATATCCCAGTAAGAACCGATTCTATCCCCTAAACTAAAATTTAATGCACAGAATGGATCATAAAGACATTGGGCGAAATAATAAACAATGAACGATGTAGAATCAATAGACTTATCTAAATATAGCCCAACTAAAACCATCGCCCCCGTTCTATGAGTCACAATATAGTACGCTAACCGTCCTTTTTTGGTAAATTTATCAGAGAGGGTTAAATCTCTCAGTATTTTATTTAATGTTAATGCTTTCATTTCAGTTCCCCCTTATTTCTGTTACTGGTACATTTTTTATAGTCTGAGCTTGAATATGTTGAACCTGTTTTGACGTTAGTCTAGCTCCCCCTGTCTTTAAGTCAAAAAACTGCACTAATTCTCCTTTAGAATTATATAAACCTGCATCGATACGAGCTGAACCTTTTGTCCCATACTTAACAATTCTGTAGTATTATTTTTTTTTATGTCAACACACACTCCTTTATCTTTCATTTATTTTTATAAGAAAATTAGAAGTCCTTTGTAAAATAAGGCTATCCTCTAAGGTATATTCCTGTTGTTTTATGGGGATTGTATCAGAAGTCTCATGGAAGAAGAAATCATCACCATACACAAATGATAGAATATGTATTGTCCCATTTTTCTTAAAAAAAATTATTGACATTCCCTGATAAACTTACGATTTCTCCAACGATATCTTTATCTGGTTGTCTAATAACAAGCCAGTGATAGAAATCTGTATCTAATCCAGTCGGGTTTTTAACCATAGATTTTATAAATACATATTTGTTGTCAAATGTAAAAAACCGCGGAGGGTATATCATATTGTCCAACCAATTACATATTTTAGTATGTGCCTCTAAATCAGATATAATTTCTTTAGAGTTGACAGGTGTCAATACAGACTTTGTTTTATATGAGTAATTCTCCATAGATTCGATATTAGAAATCGAATCTTGGCTTGAATATATACTTTTTCTTGTGTTGGAATATTCTTTTACCTTATTGGAGCATGAATTACCAATAAGACAAAAGAATATTCCTATTATATAATATTTCATCTATTTTCTTTTATATGTTCCATCCCAGAAACCGCCGTATGCCGAACGGCACGTACGTTGGTGTGGGAGGTCGGTAAATGTGAAAGTAGGAGGTAACTGCCTTTTATGACTAACATTTACCTCCTATCTGATATGAGCTTCAACTTGAAGCCGTGTTACTTCAGCTTCTCCACCGTCAGACCTCCCGGCTCTCCGGGCTGAATCTTAAACTCCACATCCACGAGTTTGCCGTCCGCGATGC
>ERZ773254.1186-NODE-1186-length-12147-cov-7.758683_pt1 | contig 12147 bp, 10 predicted proteins | sample MGYA00580516_ERZ773254 | MGnify/ENA primary metagenome ERZ773254 (study PRJEB29015, sample SAMEA2738158) | human oral metagenome | biome: human oral; feature: human-associated habitat; material: saliva | place: China | collected 2192 ...
TAGATAAGATCTCCACACGTATCGTAAACGAAGTAAAACATGTTAACCGTGTAGCTATGGATATCACATCCAAGCCACCGGGAACAATTGAGTGGGAGTAGAATTAATTATAATTATTCGTAGAGAAGAAAGTAGTAAAAGTGTTGAGAATTTAGATTTGGATTTCAGCACTTTTATTACTATTAAGTCAATTAGGGTTTTCTTAAATTAATTTATTAACTATTAGAAAATATTTAACTACAAACTTTAAATAGTAATTAGAAAAAAGGTATAGAAGCACACTAATAAAGAATAAAAAAGTATTTTAAAGGGGGGATAATATGTCGGAAGGAAAGCCTCAGACAAAACTTTGTAAAATAATTTATTTTGATGATGATTCTGTTACCGATTATCTGCAATTGATGTCTGGAGGAAGCCTTGAATTAACTACAGAATTATTGAACTCAACTAGCAAATCGGGAGAAGTAAAATTTGAGGGAGCAGCAAATATCGGAGTAGGTGGTGTTTTAAAAGCCTTATTAGGATGGAATGTGGATGCGAGCGTATCGACAGCTGCAGCAGGTTCTTTTAGTGGCGAAAAAATGGTCAGAAACATAATTAAAAACACTATTCTAACAGACTTTGTTAACTGTTTGGATGAAAATGAAAATAAAGCCTATGCTTCAAGACTCCCCAAAGGAACAATAAAAAAATTCAAAGATTACAAAATCACTGTAGAGAAAGATACTCTTTCATATTTTGTGATGGTTTCTCCGTATTTGAATATGTTTCAATCTGGAAGTGTAATACCGTCGGGTGAATTAAACATATCACTAGATAAGTTAGATAATGCTTTAAAAAATGCAAAAGGATACTATGAATTTATTGGAAGTAAAGGTAATAGTCAAGTAGTCTTAAGATTCAATATTAAATCGTTTAAAAACAATTATATGATTAGTGATTTATTAAAAATGAATCTGAGTATTTTTGCAATAAAAGTTGGTGACACAACGTTAGAAATGCTTGACATCAATAATGAGCTAAATTTAGATTTACCGAAACTAACAGTAGATAATCCTACCTATCGAGAAAACGAAAATATTTCTGATGAAAAGAAAAATCTACAAAAAAAGCTTCCAGTATTTGATGTTTTATTAGCGGGAGTGGAATCTGATGGTTAATCAAATAATTATATTTAAAGGAAGTAAAAGGGATTTTGACTCTTTCTTAGTACAAATAATAGGAAATAATTCATACACCCCTTTTATGGAACTTATTCAAACATATAATGCAAGGTTGAGACCAAACGAATCGGGAGTAAGAGAAAATGAATTAGGAAGTAAGATTATCATAGACTTTTGTGTTGTAAAAGCCGATGATTATGCTTCGGTTTTACCTCATGTATTATCTAATTTTTCTACAATTGTGACACTCAATAGTAACATTGATTGCCTTATAGTTCACAACCCTCCAAGACGAGTGGAGGAATCTTTGAAAGCTTATGATATTAGCATAATAGAATATGAACAATCACAATATGAACAACTTTCAAAAGAGAAACTTAAAGAGATTTATAAAAAACTTAACCAGGATGTATTAGGCCAAGCTGAATGTAAAAAATCTATGATTTCTGGTTTGTATAGGCTTTATAAAGAACAGAATGATAAACCTGTAGTATTGATGTTTTATGGACCATCAGGAGTTGGAAAAACTGAAAGTGCAAAAACTATCAGCAGGGCTTTAGGTGGAGATTTATTAAGAATACAGTTTTCGATGATGCAGTCAAATGAAGCTTTTAATTATGTTTTTGGTTCAGAACATTCGAATAGTAGTTTGGCGAAAGATATGCTTTCAAGAGAATCCAATGTTATATTAATTGACGAATTCGATAAAGTAGATCCACGTTTTTATAATGCCTTTTATGAATTGTTTGATGAAGGGAAATATAAGGATACTAACTATGAAGTCGATTTAAGACAGAGTATTTTTATTTGCACAGCAAATTTTATGGATGAAGATATTATTAAAAAGACACTAGGCCCAGCAATGTTTTCAAGATTTTCAGAGTTAATAAAATTTGAAGAGCTAGAAAAAATGCAGAAATTAGTGGTGCTAAATAAGTGGTATAAAGAAATTTTAGAAAAGCTAGATAATGAAGAGAAACAAATAATTGAAACAAGCACTATTTTAGAGTGGTTTCGTGAAAGTGCTGAAAGATATAATAATATTAGGATAATGAAGACAAAATTGGAAAATGCAATATTCCGTAAGTTAGCAGAGCAGTGTATATTTTAATCAGGTCTTTTTTAAGAATGTTTTATAAATATTACAGAGGCTTAGCAGGAGATGAATAACTTAGAAATGATGAGTACAAAAGAGATTATTGAAGTAGGTTTGGCATTGGTTGGACTTATTGTTAGTTTTATTGCAATTTGGCAGTCACGCAAGTCAATAAAATTAACAGAGCAATCGATTAGAGATGCCAATAGACCATACATAGGGATTAGTATAGAAAGTATCGATACTGTATATTTTGAAAAGTTCATAGTGTTTAAGAATTATGGAAATACGTCTGCAAAATTAACTTCATTAGAATTCAAAAGTGAGACATCCAACATAGATTTTATCAAAAATAATATGCAGTCCTTAGTTGGTGGAACTATAATGCCAGGACAAAAATTTACGTCTACAATAGAATCCGAGTTTAAAGAATTAATCAAAATTGAGATATGTTATGAAGGACCTGATAAAGTTTCTTACTCTGAAGTATTTGATATTAAAACAGATATGTCGTCAGACTTGTTGTGGGGAAAACAAACATTATCTAGTGATGATAAAGTTTCTACTGCTATTAAATTAGGGGCGCAATCAATCGCTAAGACTTTAAAGTAATCGTGAAAGATATTATGAAGTTAAGAATCTCTGATACTAAAACGATACTATTCCTCAAAACATAGAGAATAATACGAGTAAAAACTACCATTTGTTCACAAAAGTGACTGCGAAAAAGCTTTGCAAGTAGCCATTTCAACTTAAATTTTAAAGAGTGGGAATAATAGAAGCGAATATATTTTTTGCAAAGAATAGTTGAAAAGGGCTTAAAAAATTATAATTCAATCTTTAAAGGATATCCAAGTCATCATTTTTGATAATCAAGATATCCTGATTTTGTATATGATTGACCCGTAACTAATTTCGTTATGCATTTTGCTCAGACCCACGATTGATTTCACTTAAGAATTATTTTCATGATATTTTTCGAGTAATATTTTATAACGATTAAGTACATAATTACAAAATATCTATTGCAGTTTTCTAAATTTTCTAATGCTTTATTCATTAGGAGTTAATTGCTGAATTATTATATTGTAAATTTAGCCAGCTTCTCATGTAGAAAAACTTTTAATGGTTCATTTAGATTGTTATTGCGTTATCTGTATAAATTAAATTGAAGTTAAGTTAAAATGTAATTGTAGAGACGAGATATATAATGGATAATAATCGAATTAGCTTTTTGATGAAGATAATTTCAGAACTCAAAAAAGAAAATGAAACTCTAAGAAGACTACTAAAAGATAATCAAATTAATATTGGTGACGAAGAAAGAAGCGAAAGTTATGACATGAATCAAGGTGCTCGCATTGTTTCGGTTTCGGTCACTAAAAAATTGGCGAGTCAATATTTTGCGAGATTTTGGGGTAGGATGGATGTATATAGTCAACGAGTAGTCAATAAAGCTGGGAGAATTGGATATTATCCACAGTGCAAAAATTTCTGGTTGCCTGGATGTAGGAGAAGACCAGAATTCAATCATGAGCTGAAAAAGAAAAGTACAACATGTTTGGATTGTACAATGCAAGAGTGGAAAACTATCACGCCAGATATCATTATTAATCACCTTACTGGAAAGATAACTATTGGGATCTACCCATTACTTTCGGATGATACTTGTCGTTTTCTTGTGTTTGATTTTGATAATCATTCAATAAAATCTGAACAAACAGATTTTTCTAATGAAGATGGAAAATGGAAAGAAGAAGTTTCTGCACTTAGAGAAATTTGTAAAATAAACAATATTGATGCATTAGTTGAAAGATCTAGATCTGGAAATGGTGCACATGTTTGGATATTTTTTGAACAACCTATTAAAGCAGAAAAAGCCCGTAAGTTTGGAAATGCGCTTTTAGAAAAGGGAGCAGAATCGGTTAACTTACAAAATTTTCGCTATTACGACAGAATGATACCAGCACAAGATTATTTGAAAAATGGGGGCTTAGGAAATCTTATCGCTTTACCACTTCAACCAGAAGCGTTAAAAGATGGAAATAGTGCGTTTGTAGATGATAATTGGAATGCATATCCTAATCAATATGAGATTTTATTTCATAAGCACCGATTAACTGAGCACGAACTAGATCAGAGGATAATGGAATGGTCTGGTATAAATCCTTTCGAAAATAAAGAGATTGTAAAAAATACTAGAAATAAACCTTGGGAAAATCAACTGGAACTACGCAAAGAGGATGTGAGAGGAGTATTTAAGATAGTATTAAGTAATCAACTATTTATAGATACACTTAATTTAAGCCCTAGAATTCAAAATCAAATAAGAAAAATGGCTGCATTTAGAAATCCAGTCTTTTATAAAAATCAAGCAATGAATATTTCGAACTTTGCAAATTCAAGATTTATTTATTTAGGTGAAGATATTGATGGGTATATTGCAATTCCGCGAGGAATTTTAAGTAGTCTTCTTGAGAGATTAAAAGAAGCTGAAATTCTATATGAGATTGAAGATAAAAGACAGAATGGCCATAAGATTCATGTTGATTTTCGTGGGTCATTACGTGATAACCAGCGTTCTGCGGTAGAACATTTAATAAAATATGATAATGGTATTTTAAGTGCAGCTACTGCATTTGGTAAAACAGTTGTGTGTTGCAATATAATTGCATGTAAGAAAGTAAATACATTAATTTTATTAGAGTCATCATCTTTGGTAGAACAATGGGTAAAAGCTATAGAGAACTTTCTGTTGATAAATGAAGAACTACAAACTTATAGAACTAAAACAGGTATATTAAAAGTACGTAAAAGTAATATAGGAGTTCTACATGGTTCAAAAGATACAACAACAGGCATTATAGATATTGCGATGGTAGGTACACTGTATTCTAAAGGAAAGTTTCATCCTCGTTTACAAGAGTATGGAATGGTGATTATTGATGAGTGCCATCATGCGGCTTCGGATACTATTCAACACATTTTGCAAGAGGTAAAAGCAAAATATGTATATGGAGTAACAGCAACACCAATTCGTGAGGATGGTCTTGATAAAATCAACTATATGTTAATTGGACCGATCAGGTTTGTTTACTCTTCAAAAGAAAGGGCTACTGAACAAGGAATAGAACATTTAGTTTATCCAAGATTTACACGTGTAGTTTCACCTAGAACAAAGAAGTTAGATATTAACGAAGCTTATGAACTACTTCGTGATGATTATTCAAGAAATAATCTTATTATAGAAGACGCTAAGAAATGCATAGACCAAGGTAGATGTCCTGTAATTTTAACAAAATATACCATGCATGCAGAGTTGCTGTATAGGAAGTTAGATAGCTATGCAAAAAATACAATTCTCTTTTTGGGAAGCATGTCTACTAAAGAAAAAAGAGGTGTATTAGAAAAATTAAATACTATTCCAAAGGAAGAATCTATTCTGTTAATTGCAACAGGACAGCTAATTGGAGAAGGTTTTGATTATCCAAGATTAGATACTTTGATCATGGCATCACCAATTGCTGGTAAAACAGTTGTAGAACAATATGCTGGACGTTTAAATAGAGACTATGAAGGAAAAGAGAATGTAATTATTTATGACTATATCGACATGCACATACCGGTATTTGAACGTATGTATAGTAAAAGATTAAGAGCATATAAAAAGATAGGATATCAATTGTTACAAGATTTAAAGACAGATAAATCTAATTCTTATGGCTTTATCTATGATATTGATAATTATTATGAAGTATTCAAAAATGATCTGTTGAATGCAAGAAAAGAAGTTGTAATTTGTAGCCCTAACATACGTGCTTCAAAAGTAAACCAAATAATTGGTGTTATGAAATCTGTACAGGAAAAAGGTGTAAGAATTACAATTATTACTCGTGGAATGGACTATGATAGATTTAATGATGGAAGTATTCAAATTGCACTATCTGAACAACTTATGAATTATGGATTTGATGTAATGTGTTCTGATACGGTTAGTGAACATTTTGCGATTGTTGATAAATCAATAGTTTGGTATGGCAGCATGAATTTCCTTGGTAGAGAAGATGTTGATGATAATCTTATGAGAATCGAAGATATAGAAGTTGCTAGTGAACTATTAGAGATGGCTTGTTTAGGGAAACATGATAATTAAGTTGTACATAGATATTAGAAGTATAGTTATGATGTAGGTAAATATTGATCAAGATAAGAAAAAAGATATACTATTTAAACAAGAAAGCTCATGAGGATTCGTGTATGAAAAAGAATGGAAAAGGTGGAGGAAACACCATTACAGGCATTAAATTTGAAGGAAAGACAGATTTGGCAACATTTTTAAACAATACAAAAGGTTACTCTGTTGAAGATGGAATCGTTTATTACAATAAGAAGAAAGTCGCAAGGATTTTTAAGAAACATGGCTTTTATAAATTCTTAGAAGAGAATGATGTTGATTGGAAAACCATTATCTCAAAGCAACTGCTACCGGATGATAGTATATATGTAATTATCAATAACACCCTTTTCATTATTGAGTGTAAATATCAGCAGGTTGCAGGTTCGGTAGATGAAAAACTACAAACATGTGATTTTAAGCGTAAGCAATATAAGAAATTAGTTGCACCGCTGAATATTGATGTTGAATATATTTATCTTCTAGCAGATTGGTTCAGAAACGAAAAATATAAAGATGTATTGAACTATATTATCAATATGGGATGTGCTTATTACTTTGAATATATTCCATTAAAGAGATTGGGCCTTCCAGTTCCACGACAAGTAGTAAAGAACAAGGATTAGAAGTATAGCGGTTGGAATTAATATGTACATACTATAATGCCATCTTTCTTAATGTGAGAGATGGCGTTATAGCTGTTAAGATGTATTGATATTTATTTTTTCATAACAAAGATATACTCATGTGCTAAAAGATACATTCTTTTCATTGAATCATTATTTAGCCAATATGAAGTATATTTACAATTGTGTTGTTCTTTAATAATAATTTCTTTCAATATAAATTTTGACTTAGAAAATTCCTCCATAAGTTTAAAACCTAACGGAATAACATTTCCGTTTTTCCGAATATCACCAATCATAAATGAACAATAGTGATTAGGCTTAAGAACACGATAACATTCTTCGGCAACCCTATGCATTTCTAATAAAAAATCATCGTAATTGTGTAATGAAATATCATCTGGAATAGAATCGCTATAGCAAATAATATCTGCATATGGTGGATGCGTACATATAAAATCGATTGAATTGTCAGTAATACAATCCATCTTTTTAGCATTTGCAAGATAGATATTTAGAGTTGAATTATTGTTTCTTTGATAGGAAGTTCGTTGCTTTGTGATAGAAATCGCAGCGGGGTTAATATCTATTCCAATCCCATTACGATTGAGTTCTTTACATTCGATCATTGTTGTGCCAGAACCAACAAAACAATCTAATACCAAGTCATTTTCATTGGTGTATTTCAATATTAAATTTCGTGGAATATGTGGGGACCAATTTCCTCTATAATCCCCTTTATGAGTTGCCCAGCTTCCGCGATTTGGGAAACTCCATACACTAGTTTTTTGCAATGAATAGTTCATAATTTCACCTCAATAAACCTATATGCAACTAACAGACAGTCTCCATATATTTGCGATATTTTAAAGGTCTTTATGTTAGCTGATAGTGAATGAAATTTGGTATAATAATTTAGAGTATTCTAGAAATCTAGATGTACGATATGTGAGGTGTTATATATGCAACCATTTATAAAGTGGGCAGGTGGTAAAAGGCAGTTATTACCAGAGATAATGGATAGATTGCCTAAAGAATTTGATAATTATTATGAGCCATTTATTGGCGGTGGTGCATTATTGCTGGAGTTACAGCCAAAGAATGCTGTTATTGGTGATGTTAATAAGACCTTAATTACAACATACAAGATAATTGAAGAAACACCAAATGAACTAATGAAAATACTTAGTGAGTACGAAACTAAGCATAATAATTCCGATGATAAAAAAGTATTCTATTATGAGATGAGAGATTCATTCAATAAGAAATTAGAAAATAATATTTACGACATATATACAAGTGCACTCTTTATTTATTTAAATAAAACATGCTTCAATGGTTTGTATAGAGTGAATTCAAAGGGTTTATTTAATGTGCCTTTTAATAATAAAAAAGAAGTAAAGATCTATGATATAGATAATATCAGGGATATATCTGAATATATGAAGCATGTGGATGCTGCTGTACGTGATTTTGAAGAAACTTGTAGAACTGCACGCAAAGGTGATTTTGTCTTTTTTGATTCTCCATATGTACCACTAAATGATGATTCATTCCAATCATATACAAAAGAAGGTTTTTCATTAGACGAACATATTAGATTATCAAAGCTATATAAAGAATTGTCTGATAAAGGTGTTTATTGTATGCTGACAAATCACAATACAAAATTAATTAATAATTTATATAAAGACTTCCACATTGATGTTGTTAATGTGAAGAGATTGATAAATAGAGATGCAAATAAAAGAACAGGAGAAGAAGTGATTATTACAAATTATTAGTTCAATTTGGAAGAGGGGGAATAATGGACACAGGAATTCGAGACTATTTGAATAAAAATATAAATATATATTATGAAGAAGATAATAATGCACTCCTGCTTGGTGACTCTTTTGAACTATTAAAAAAGATTAAACCGAAATCTATTGATTGTATTTTTGCAGATCCACCTTATTTCTTATCAAATGGAGGAATTTCTGTTCATGGAGGAAAGCAGGTTTTAGTTAATAAAGGTAAGTGGGATGAAGGTTTCTCGTTTCAACAAAAACATGCATTCAATAGGAAATGGATTCACCTGTGCAAGAAACTTCTTACAGATGATGGGACAATATGGATTTCAGGGACAATGCATAATATCTATTCTGTTGGTTATGCGTTGGAACAAGAAGGTTTTAAAATTATCAATAATATAACCTGGGAGAAACTAAATCCTCCACCTAATCTTGCTTGCCGTTGCTTTACACATAGTACAGAGACTATCATTTGGGCCAAAAAGAATGATAAAAACGTGAAGCATTTGTTTAATTATGAACAGATGAAAAAATTAAATGATGGAAAACAAATGAAAGATGTATGGAGAGGTCCACTTACAAGTCAAAAGGAAAAGACATGTGGAAAGCATCCTACACAAAAACCAGAATATTTACTAGAAAGAATTATTCAAGCTTCCACACAAGAAAGACAAATTGTATTAGACCCGTTTGTCGGTTCTGGGACAACTGGTGTAGTAGCAAAAAGATTAGGTAGAAGGTTTATTGGAATTGATAATTGTGAAGAGTATATTTCAATAGCTAAATCAAGAATTGAAAAGGAAGAAAGATAATTATGGATAAAAGAAATTTTGAAGAATGGCTTAAAACTTTTACAGATTCGGTTGCTACATGGGGATACTATACAGATTTTGAAAAAGTATACAAGCATGTAAATGAATTAAAGATAGAGTTAAATATTCTTAATAGTCTGATTGGAAGTAATAGTATCGAACAGGACTTTAGAAATATTGTAAGTAAATATCCTGAAACACTAAAGTGTATACCTATTTTGCTAGCCAAACGCGAATCGGAGATTCTTATTAGAACACCAGAAAAAGAATACAATTTTAATTTTAAAAAAATAAACTATTCTGTTGATGAATATGTTGAATTCATGGATAGAAATGGATTATTTAATCTACTAAAAAATCATTTGGTAAATAATCTAGTAGATTATCTAACAGGAGTTGAAGTTGGGCTTGATTCTAACGCACGAAAGAATAGAACGGGCCATACAATGGAAAACCTAGTGGAGCAATATATCATTCAAGCAGGTTTCATAAAAAATAGTACTTATTTTAAAGAAATGTATAAATCAGATATTGAAAAGAAATGGGGTATTGATTTATCAGCAATTTCAAATAATGGGAAAACTGAAAAGAGATTTGATTTTGTTATTAAAACAAATGATCAAATCTATGGGATAGAGGTAAATTTCTACTCTGGAGGCGGCTCAAAACTGAACGAAACGGCTCGTTCATACAAAAATATTGCTCTAGAAGCTGAGGGTATTGATGGATTTTCTTTTATATGGTTTACAGATGGAGAGGGTTGGCATTCCGCAAAGAGAAATCTACAAGAAACATTTGATGTAATGGATAATATCTATAATATCAATGACTTAAAGAATAATTTGGTATCTCTATTACATTAACGCTAATAAACATATCTAAAACATTAAATGAATAGATATATTTTTTAGATGTAATAATTTATTTTATGATATCATTTACAACTGTTTTCGTTTTTATTTACTCTACTAGCATACTGAAAAATTATTTTTATGTTATTGTCAATATCTCTAAAAGCAACTCCATGTTTGCAATCTAAAATAATATTTTTTGATAAATCTAGAGAAGTATAAATTATGGAAAGTAGGTTAAATTTTACGATTTGACTTGCGGCTGTAAGTTCATCATATGTTGGCTCTATATACTTAAGATCATTGTAGTGTGTATAATAATTTCTCATATCAGCAAGAGATTTTGCAAATTTACATAGTAAATCTTCATCAAAATTGAAGAGGAAATTATTTAAATTTACTATATCCATTAATCTATATTTTAATGGTAAATTCCCTTGCTTATTGTAGTTATTTTTATGTGCATATTCCCAAGCAAATTCATTTCGCATTCGTTCTGAAAAGATTTCGAGTGTTTGTGTTAAATTTAAAAATGAATTTATACCTATCGAACGTTCCGTTATTATTTCGTAATATAGCAATGGAATTGGCGTGGCAGTTTCGAACAAAGATATCCATAAATTCCATATTTTTTGAAATTCATTTTTAAAATGTGATGTTCTGATAAGAAAAGGTTCATTATTTGGGGCAATATTTTCTGAATAGTTTAACCATAGACCAAATGGCTCTTTAATATTTTTAATAAAAAAAGATAATTCACCAAATGGAATAAATCTATTCCCAAAAAAGGAAAAGAGAATCCTCGCTCTAGAAATTCTAGCTATAGACTCGTGAAGCGATATTGAATGATTAAAAGAATATATGACTTCAGGGATGATTCTGTACTCGTAAGAATTTGATGAATTGCAGAAACTATAGCCTTGAAATAATTGAATTTTGCCATATTTGTCAGAAGCTTCAATCGGGTCGGGGAATGAACTGTATAATACAACATTGCGGTGGAGAGTATCATCTTTGTAATTTTCTTGGAGTGGTGATTCAGAGAACATACTATATAATGATTCGATCCTACACGATATTTTAATGACATCTGGGATCTGTTCAAACTTTTCACCAATAATTATTTCTGATGGGATGATTAAATAATAAAAATATTTACTATTATTGGAATAAGTTATTTTAGAAATCCTACATCCTAACAATGTGATCTCTGTTACAGTAATTGTTCCATAAATAATAAAATTATCTTCATTTAAATGTGTTGAATTTTTTGTTGAAGACCGTGCATTCAAAATAATATTCCCATTTTCTCGCTGCAAAATTCCAATTAATGAGATGTTATTATTATCTTTTGTTTTAAAAGTAAAATTAGATATTATATTTAAAATCTCGCTGATTGAATTCATCAGTATACCCTCTCGATTATTATTTATTTTAAAACAAGAATGGTTATTATTAAAGATAATTTGATGCTATTTAGTTTATGACTTAAAAAAAGATACCTGACTAACACTAGTCTAGTATCTTCCTTTGTTCATCTTGTTCTTATGTATATTTAATTCTTTGAGAGAATCTTGTTAATTACTTTTGTTTTCTATTTTGTTAAATAGCTTTTCTAAGAATAAGATGCGT
>ERZ773254.1212-NODE-1212-length-12000-cov-4.080201_pt1 | contig 12000 bp, 9 predicted proteins | sample MGYA00580516_ERZ773254 | MGnify/ENA primary metagenome ERZ773254 (study PRJEB29015, sample SAMEA2738158) | human oral metagenome | biome: human oral; feature: human-associated habitat; material: saliva | place: China | collected 2192 ...
ATTCTAAAATGATTCCTTGTTCTTGAAACTTCTCAATCCAGCCTAAACAAATTGATGATAAAAACGGGAAAAGTGGTATGAATATCTCAGAATTATCAAAATCGTCGGTAAAATTAGTTATTATATATAAAATTTGCTTTGCTTCCATCGTTTCTTGTAATAGAAAGTATAAATGATATATTTCCCAATAATTTTTCTTCGTTCATAATAATTCGCTTCCCATTTTTCACTCACCTGCAGTTTCATCAAGTTTGTGTAGGTTTCTTTTGATAGAATTATACCACGAAACCACCAAAAATCCCCTAGAAATCATTCTAAGGGATTAACTTTACCCAGCCACTTCCACTGCTGGTTCCATTTTTGTTTTCTTGCTTGGACTGGATAGGCGGCGCTTGCTGTCGCGGATGGTGTTGAGGTCTTTGAGGAGTTTAGCAAAGTGGAGTTTTTCGGGATAGGCTTCTGCGGAGGCTGCGGTATAGCGCATAAAGAGGTCATAGATACGGGAGAGCTCGGTACGCAACTGCTTGGTTTTGCCGACTTCTTTGCTGGACTTGGCTGCACGCGCCAGAGCTTCTGCCTGGTCATAGTCTTCCTGAGCTGTTGCCACGGCGGTAAGCATCGGCAGAAGACCCAAGGTAGTCACTGCTGCATCATAAGGTTCCTCCTTGAGGGTTTTGAGGAGACTCTTGATTTCAGCAGTTGCGACATCGTTGGTATGCTTGGTGATGTCCTTATACTTCGCAAGGACTGGCGTTAGGGTTTCGTGGGCAGCTTTGAGATTGGGCTCCTTGATTTTGGCAAAGCCCCTATGCAAGGTAAACAGTCCGACTAGGGCACTGTCCCGCTCCTTATCCACTTCTGCTAGACTCAAGGTTTGTTTATTTTCTACGCTGGCCAACTGGGCTTGGAATTGCTCCAGCTTACTGTCAAAGACTTCAAGATGATCATCATACATAGCCTCATCCTTGTAGGACTTGGCAAAGCTAGTGAGAACCTGATGAGAGTCCGTCATCAAGCTCTCAAACTCACGGTTAGTAAAGTTGCTGTAAGGCAGGGGGCGAATGGTGTAGGTTTTTGTCATAATAATCCTTTCCACAAATATGATAAAACAAGTATAGCATGTGGTGATAAATTTTTGGCAAGGCTACTCTGAAATGTTGTTTTTAAGCTTCGAAAAGAGCATTTTCCTCTTTTTCAAAGAAAAAAGGCAGCAAAAATCCCCATCTGATTGCTAGTAAACCTTCCGACGGGGACTATTTGTCTATAAAAAACGAATCATCCGAGCATTCAAGATTTAGAATACCTAGAAACTTTAGTGATTAGTATCATCCTAGCCATAGAATGCCAATCAATTTTAGTAAATCCTCTTATTTGAGGGATAGATTACTTGGAAATTTTCATAAATAGGACTATCTGAAAGCTAGATTCCCTCCAAATTTTAGTAAGGAAGACGATTCGACTCCTAGATTGGAGTAGGACGTTGATAAATGATATTGACTGCTTCTTTTCTTCCTTATCTTCCCACTCCCAGTGGCTCAATAACCTCCTCAATCAGTCCTTTGATTTCTTTATCGCACAGAAGAGAGAATTTTGATTGCAGTTCCAGTCAATCACCATCTAAAAATCCATCTTATCTGGGTCCGGAGCACCACCTTCAAGACCTTGAATGTTTTTCAGCACTTCTAGGTCTGCCGGGCTAAGGGTAATGTCAAAGCAGTCCAGATTGCTCTTGATTCGCTCAGGCGTAACCGACTTGGGCAGGGGCAGGAAGCCCTCTTGCAGGCTCCAAGCCAGAGCGATTTGGGCGACAGATTTGCCGTATTTATCGGCCACAGCCTTGACTTCTTCATTGTGGAAAAGTTCCCCTTGACCGAAGGGACCCCAAGCCTCTAGGAGAATATCATGCTTACGACAATAGTCCACTGTTTCAGCCTGATAGACACCAGGCGCCAGACGAATTTGATTGACCGCAGGCAAAATACGCGCTGTCTCAAGCAGAGGCTCTAGGTGGTGAGGCAGGAAATTGCTGACACCGATAGCTCGGATTTTCCCCTCCCGATAGAGGTCTTCCATAGCCCGCCAAACCTCCCGATTGCGCTCCTTCCAAGCTTCCTGCTCTCGCAGCGGTTTCGGATTGGGCCAGTGGATAAGATAGAGGTCCAGATAGTCCAGCCCCAAACGCTCTAAGGAGCGGGCAAAAGCTTCTTGAGTCTCCTCATAAGTATGATTACCATTCCAGAGCTTGGTCGTAATAAAGAGCTCTTCTCGCGGGATACCACTGTCTTTGATTGCACTACCCACACTTCCCTCATTCTTATAAACAGCCGCAGTATCAATGTGTCGGTAGCCTGCTTCAAGTGCTGTTAGCACCGCCTGATAGGCCTCTTCACCATCATGAGCCTTCCAAGTTCCAAAGCCCAAAACCGGAATCTCTACACCATTGTTTAATTGATAACGTTCCATCTCCGTCTCCTTTATTAAGCAAGCAGGCAGCCCAGTCAACTACCCCTTCCAACAAAAAATCTATTTCTTAGCTTTCTTTTTCAAGGATTTGGGTTTAAAGACATTCTCCTTGGTTGGTGCCATTCCCCTGCCGAGAAAACTATAAGTAATAAAAGTTATGCCAACTACAATCATGAGCATACGACTCAGATAACCTCATTATATCACGCCCCTTATTGCAATTCAAATCCTTAAAAACCTTTTCTTAACTACATGTATTTTAAAAAGTAAAATGAAAAGAGTCGGTTTCCCAACTCTTTCAAGATAAAAAGATTCTATTTAGCTTCGTATCTCTTTTCGCCATCCAAGTAGGTCGCAACCAGTTCCAAATCCTTGTCAAGAACGATAAAGTCAGCGTCGTGACCTTCCTTGATTTGACCACAAACATCCTCAATATGAACGGATTTTGCTGGATTGAGCGTCGCCATCATAACAGCTTGGTGCGCATTAGCAATGCCCCATTTTACAACATTTTTTAGACCATCTTTTAATTTCAAGATAGAACCGGCTAGGTTGCCTGTTGATTTGAGTCGAGCAGTGCCATTTTCCACTACAACCGGAAATTCACCCAGCATATAATCGCCATCTTCTAGTCCACCAGCTGTCATACAGTCGGTAATGAGGGCAATATGTTCATGACCTTTTTGCTTCATCAAAATGTCACAAGCCTTTGGATCCACATGGTGTCCATCACAGATCAGCTCAGCATAAGTGTGTGGCAGCTCGTACATAGCGCCGACCATGCCCAGCTCACGGTGAGTCAGACCACGCATGCCATTATAAGCATGAACCCAGACACTAGCGCCAGCATCTACCGCAACTTTAGCTTCATCAAAAGTTGCATTTGAGTGCCCAAGTGCAACTGTTACGCCTTCATCAGTAATGGTTCGAACAAAATCTTCAACACCTTCTCGTTCTGGAGCTAAAGCGATTTTATTGAGCAAACCATTCGATGCTTTTTTCCAAGCACGAAATTCATCCATTCGAGGATTTTTCATGTAAATTGGATTTTGGGCTCCTTTATATTTTTCTGTGAAATACGGACCTTCAAAATATAAGCCACGAATCTTAGCACCTGTCGCTTCCTGATAATGAGCACCGATATTTTCTGTCACAGCCAAGAGTTGTTCATAGCTTGAAGTCAAAGTCGTTGGCAGAAAACTAGTCACCCCCGTCGTCAAGAGACCTTCACTCATCGTATGAAGGGTGCCCTCAATATTGTTATCCATGACATCGACACCGCCAAAACCATGAATATGGGTATCCACCAGTCCCGGTGCGATAGAATAACCTGTATAATCTATCACATCCGCACCTGCCGGAATAGCTTTCGTCCATTTGCCAAATTTACCATCTGTGATTTCTAAGTAGCCACCTTGACGGATACCATGGGGATAGAAAAATCGATCTGCTTGAATATATTTAGGCATAATAAAACCTCCTTCTTTCAGTGAGAGTTTATATAAGCTGTCACTTTAGACAACTGTAAATGGTATTTTAAATCACTCTCGCATTGTTCATTATGTCTCTTTCATTATATCGCTTTCTTTTCTTTTTGTAAATGGTATAGACCTATCTTGCTAGATTTTAAGTGATTGTATAAACACTACTGTTTATACTATTTTCTATACTGTCCATTTAACAAACTTGTAGTACACTTCGTTTAAAAGAGTGATCTAAATTCCATATTGGCAGGAGCCGACTTTGATGCTGCTTATTTTAGGACAAATACTAGTACTCATTCCATTTGCAAGTCTTGTTTGCTAGATATTTTTCGATATTAAATTCAGACCAACCTTATAGTCGTCTTGTTTTTTCTTGTTGTTTTCATATTTTTAGTACTAAATAGATAATTTCTGTCAAATGAATCAATTAAGGCACTCAACCTAAACCATCAAGTTTATATTCGACTTTCCGGTTACTACCTTATTTAAGTCTTTATGTTCTATCTTTTATTGAATAATTATTTGTATAATGCTATAATAAAAGTAGGAAAAAGTATTTTGTGTTGATTTTTGTCGCAAGGAGCTGATTCCCAATTTAAAAGAGACAAATCGGCTTTAAACGACTTTAGTCTGCGCCTAGCACACTTATCTTTGGAGGTGTATCATGAAAAAGAAAGTCTTTACAGTTGTTGTTTCCTTACTTGCTATTCTGTTTTTAACTGCTTGTGGTAATAATAAGAAATCAACAAACACATCATCTTCTGAAGTACCCAAGACTAGTTCTAGTCAAAAAGCAGAACAAAAATCAAAAGTTGTTGAATTTTCTACCACAGCTACTGATACAGTTATTTATGAAAGCAAAGGTCTTACGGTCACCTATAAAGGGTTGGAAAAAGATGATTATGAATATACTCTTAAACTAGCTTATAAAAATACTTCCAATAAGGAATATGAAGTGCAAACTCGTAATGGTAAAGTCAATAATATTTCTAATAGTGATGACCATAAAATTATCATTTGTTCTGATACCTTAAAAGCTTCTGCTGTTTCTGAAGGTGGGATTAAATTACCAATAAATGCATTGGAAGCGGTTAGTATTACTAAGCCAAAAGTTTTAGAATGCAATTTAGAAGTCATTTATGATATCACAGAAACCATAGCCAAAGTACCAATTAAGGTTACTTTTGAATAATTCAGTAGGAGCTAATGTTTAGCTTCTCTCACATCATGTATGTATACAGTACATAGCAGCTAAATTAACTTTCAATACATATTGTTCTAATAATAAATTAAACAACCAGCCAGTCCTCGCTTTACGAGGATTGGCTTTTTATATGACTAGTTTCCGAACATCCTTAATAAACTAGTTATGACAATCTCCCCATCACCATAATATTCTCATCAAAAAACATGAGTCTGGCTTATAGAACATACTAAAACTTTTTCTAATTCAATACCCACAATCTACTGATAGCCAGCAATAAGAGGTTCGAATAGTTTAACAAATGCAATTTTACAAGAAAGATTTAATCAAAAGTAAAAAGTATATTCCGAAATTGGTATTTTTCTCCTTGATGAACTGGTTTAGAGTTTGTAAGTTTTGATAAAGATAAACTGTGACATCTTTCAAGTTCTACTCAACCTCTATTTGCTCTATCACATTGGATTGATAACAGAGTCAAGCTAGTATTACAGCACAGATGTTCCACTTTTTCTTGTGTACCCAACTTGATCTCACAGAGTCATTATTAATAAACTTTCTACTTGATCATGCAAGATAAGTAGGGTACAAAAAAACAAACTGCACCAGCAGTTTGTTTCTCATGATTATATTTGTTCCGCTTGGACCTTTTCCGCTAAGTTCATGGCGTGATCCGCTACTCTCGTATAGTGAGAGATGATATCAATAAAGTTTACGCCTGCTTGTGTCGAGCATTCTCCTCTATTCAGACGATGAATGTGCGTTTTCCGTAGCTTTCGTTCCATTTTATCAATCGCTTCATGCTTCGTTACTAAGCTATCCGCCAACTCAAGGTCATTATTTTCTACAGAAGCCAGGGATTCTTTAATGAAAGTCAGAGTCATGTTATAAATCAATTCTAACTCTTGCAAAGCTGCTGGAGAAAATTCCACCTTTTTCCGACGGATATAATCAGTCAAGTTAATCAGCGCTTCACCATGGTCTCCGATTCTTTCTAAATCTCGAGATGAATCCAAAATATTTGTCAGCACTTCACTTTCTTTTTGGCTAAGAGGCTCACTAGATAAATCAATGAGGTAACGTGTGAGATCTTCATCAATCTTATTGATTGCTTCTTCTACCTTGTGTCCCTTGTCTGCTGACTTTTCAGTATTGTTCACAATATAATCATAAGCCAACTCAAATGAACGCATCGCATAACGTCCTAAATGCAGCAATTCTTTTTTGGCATTTCCAAGCGCCAAAGACGGAGCTTGTTTGATTAAAATCGGATCTAAATAAAGCGGTTCATATTTCACAACTTCATCTTCACCTGGAATCAGTTTTGTTACCAAGGTAGCTAACAAGCCAATAAATGGAAATTGAATAATCGTATTGGTAACATTAAAAGTTCCGTGAGCAAAGGCGATGGTCATTTCTGGGCTTAAATGGAGTGCTGCTTGAAACCACTGAATTAAGCTCGTAAATGGACCTAAAACGATCAAGCATAAAACGGTACCGACCACATTGAAAGTGACATGGGCACCTGCCACACGTTTAGCAGCAATATTGGCTCCTAATGATGCAATAATCGCTGTAATCGTTGTCCCGATATTATCCCCAAAAAGGACTGGCAAAGCTCCCTTTAACTCAATCAAGCCGCTCGCATATAAATTTTGTAGAATACCAATAGTTGCTGATGAGGCTTGAATCAACAAGGTAATACCTGTCCCTACAAATACACCTAGGACTGGATTTCCACTCAACTTTATCATATACTCACGAAAAGCATCTAAATTTTTCAATGGCTCCATAGCACCACTCATCAAATTCAAAGCAAAGAAGATCCCCCCCACCCCAAATAGAACGCGACCGATATTATTGATAGAGCGTTTTTTGGTAAAGAAGAGACAAATCGCTCCTAAAAAGAGAATGGGTAATGCATAATCGCCCAGTTTAAAACCAATGATAAAAGAGGTTACCGTTGTTCCAATATTGGCCCCCATGACAATCCCAATTGCCTGTCTGAGCGTTAAAAGACCTGCACTCACCAATCCAACTGTAATAACTGTCACACCTGAACTTGACTGAATCAAGGCTGTTAGACCAATTCCAACCAGAACACCAAAAAATGGATTGCTGGTATATTTGTCAATGAAATAACGAAGCCGATCACCTGCAGCCTGCTGCAAACCATCTCCCATCATCCGAATACTATATAGGAAAAGTCCTAAACCGCCTAAAAAGCTAAATATAATTTGCTGCCAATTGATGGACATCTTTTCTCCTCCGAAAAATCTGTAGCGGATTATCTCCTTTTCTATTTTAAAGGATAAGTGTAAAAGTAACAAGCCTTTTTTAGCATTTTTATCAAAAAAAGAAAGAAAAATAGAATTTCCTTTCTTTTTAAATATATTGATATAGCTAAAATCACGTCTTATTTTTGATCTAAATCACGGAGCATTTGATCAATTTTGTTCCCATATTCAATCGATTCATCCTTGATGAAAGTCAAATCAGGGATTTTGTACATCTTCAAGTTGTGACCCAATTCACGTTTGATGGTTCCCTTCGCCTTTTCTAAACCGGTCTGAGCTTTTTCTTGTTCAGAAGCAAGGTTGCTCATCAGCGTGTAGTACACTTTTGCCATTGACAAGTCGCCCAACATTTGCACATCTGTAATGGTAATTCCTTGAACACGTGGATCACGAACTTTTTTTTGCAAAATCTCATTGACTTCGCGTTTGATTTCCATCCCCACACGATCCACACGAAATTGATTTGCCATGATGTCTCCTTTCGCTTATTTTAGAAAAAGGTTGAGGCAGACTTCAATATATCACAGTCTGTCTCCCTTTCATTTATATTATTTTGCGATTTCTTCCATAATGTAAGCTTCAATCATGTCATCTACTTTGATGTCATTGTAATTCTCAACCATGAGACCGCCTTCTTGTCCATTTCCGACTTCTTTCACATCATCTTTATAATGTTTAAGGCTGGCAAGAGCACCATCAAAGATCACCACACCATCACGAATCACACGAACCTTAGAATCACGAGTTACTTTACCGCTAACCACCATAAATCCGCCGATGGTACCGACTTTAGAAACCTTGAAGGTTTCACGAATGACAGCTTCGCCAATAATTTTTTCTTCAAATTCTGGATCAAGCATCCCTTTCATGGCATCTTCTACTTCTTCAATCACTTTATAAATGATACTGTGAAGACGCATTTCGACGTCATCCGCTTCAGCTTGTTGACGAGCTTGTGGAGTAGGACGAACATTGAAACCAATGATAAAGGCATTGGAAGCTTCCGCAAGAGTGACATCTGATTCGTTAATCGCACCAACTGCTGAGTGAACAATTGTTACTTTAACACCTTCCACTTCAATCTTCTGAAGAGATGCTGTTAATGCTTCCGCTGAACCTTGTACGTCGGCTTTGATAATAACATTGACAGACTTGACTTCACCAGCTTTAAGGGTATCAAAGAGATTTTCCAAACTAACACGATGCGTTGCTTGACGTTGTTTCATGAGAGCACGTTTTGCACGTTCTTCACCAGCTGCACGCGCTGCTTTTTCATCTTCATATACGGCAAAATGGTCACCAGCCATTGGTGTTTCATTTAAACCTGTGATAGATACTGGTGTCGATGGCCCCGCAACTTTCACTCGACGTCCACGGTCATTAGTCATAGCACGCACACGACCAAAAGTATTACCAACAACAATTGGATCTTGTACATTTAAGGTACCTTGTTGAACAAGCAAGGTTGCAACTGCACCTTTTCCTTTATCCAAGCGCGCTTCGATTACTGTACCAATTGCGCGAACCTTTGGATCAGCTTTTAGCTCTTGAATTTCAGCTACAAGGAGAACGGTTTCGAGCAGTTCATCAATATTTTGGTTGAACTTAGCTGAGATTTCAACAAATTCAGAATCACCGCCCCATGCTGTAGACATAACTCCATATTCAGCTAATTCACCGATGACACGTTCAGGATTAGCACCTGGCTTATCAATCTTGTTAATCGCTACAATAATTGGCACATTGGCTGCTTTTGAATGGTTAATCGCTTCAATTGTTTGAGGCATGACTCCATCATCTGCTGCTACGACAAGAATCGTAATATCTGTGACAGAAGCACCGCGCGCCCGCATAGAGGTGAAAGCGGCATGCCCTGGTGTATCAAGGAAGGTAATTTTCTTACCATTTTCTTCAATCTGGTAAGCACCAATATGTTGTGTAATCCCACCTGCTTCACCTGTAGCAACACGAGAATTACGCAAGGTATCCAAAAGTGTTGTTTTCCCATGGTCAACGTGTCCCATGATGGTCACAACTGGCGGACGTTCTACTAAAGCATCTGGATCAAGATAATCTTCATCCACAAAGAAGCGTTCGATATCTGCATTATCGACTTCAACTTTAGCATGTGCTTCAATGCCATAATCTACCATCAGAAGTTCAATAGTATCGCCGTCCAACGATTGATTCTGCGTTGCCATAACCCCCATCATAAAGAGTTTCTTGACAATTTCGGCTGGTTCACGTTTAATCCGTTTTGCAATTTCTGCAACGGTCATACCTTCTGTGTATTCAAATTCTTTAGGCAATTCATGGAACTTGCGTTCTGTAACTGGTTTTGGAGTTGGAGTGTTATTCCGATTGTTCTTGCCTTTTTTATTTTTTTTGTTATGATTCCAATTACTATTCTTTTGATTTCTCACTTGATTTTGACTGCTTCGATTCTTTTGTTGTTTTCTTGGACCATCTTCTTCGCGATCAAAGTCATCACGTTTCTTGTCTGGTCGAGCTTGTTTTTTCCGACGAGTATCAACTGCAGGAGTTGGAACCGCCTCAGGGGCAACTTGAGACTGTGGAGCCGGCTTCGTAGCCTCCACGATAGGCGCTGCTGCTTTGAATAATTCTTCTACCGGTTCTTTCCGTTTCTTCTGCTCACGTTGAGCTGCTTTTGCAGCTTGAGCCTGTTTAAAACGTTCCTCGCTTCCACGAGCATATTCGGCATTCTGTTCAGCTTTCAGAGCTGCTGCACGCGCCTTGAAATCAATGCGTGGTCCTTGATTTGTTTGAGGGCGATTCTGATTTGCAATATTTGAACGATTTTGTTCTTGACGACGATTATCCTGATTGCGATGATCGCGATTGTCGCGTTTCTCGCTGCGATTCCCACGGTCATTTCGATTTTGGTTGTTTCGATTATTACGCGGATTGCGCTCTTCTCGATTTCGCTTTTCACCATTTTGTTGTTTTTGTGGCCGATTTTCTCGCTGTTTATTTCGTCGTTCTGCCTGTTCTTTCGCTCTTGCCTCTCGTTCAGCCTTAAAATTACGACTTTTTGGTTTTGCAGGCGCCGACTTCATTTCCACTTCCGACTTTTGCGTCGGAGCTACTGCCTTCGGCTCTGCTTTCTTCTCAGCCTCGGTCGTTTCTTTCACTGCCGTTGGAGCTGACGCTTGCTCTTTAGGCAACGATTGAGTCGGCTTTTGAGTCGTTTCTTTTTTAGGAGCTGCTGCTTGAGAAAAGCTAGCTGTGATACGTGTTGCTATTTCACTTTCCACGCTGCTGGCATGACTTTTTACCTCAATACCAAGCTCTTTTGCACGCGCCACAATTTCCTTGCTTTCTTTTCCCAGTTCTTTCGCGATTTCGTACAATCTTACTTTAGACAAATCTTGTCCTCCTCTTCTATTCCATAAGAGACCTCATTTTCTTTGTAAATCCAGCATCAGTAACAGCAAGGACTTTTCTTGCCTTGCCTACTGCGGTGCTTAATTCCAGTGTTGAAAACACGGTTGATACTTCTACTTTGTAATAATGACTTTTATCAGTAATTTTCTTGGTCAAATTTGGAGCAGCATCGTTGGCTAAAAAGACCAACTTTGCTTTCCTATCTTGTATAGCCTTAACAACCAATTCTTCACCCGATATGATGCGACCTGCTCGTTGTGCTAAGCCAAGTAAATTTGCTAGTTTTTGCTTATTCAAGACCTAACTCTCTTCTTTTGACCTTGTGATCCACATAAGCAATCAGTTCATCGTAAAAATCGTCTTCCACTTCCATATTGAAACTGCGATTAAAGACTCGTTTTTGCTTAGCTTGAAGCGCTTCTTCATTATCAAGTTTGATATAAGCTCCACGTCCGTTCGCCTTACCTGTCGGATCAATGAAAATTTGACCTTCTTTGTTTTTGACAATGCGGAGTAAATCACGCTTGTCAATGATTTCGTTAGAAACTACTGATTTTCGTAAAGGGATTTTTCTTGTTTTTGCCATTCTTTCCCTCCTTTAGTCTGCTGCTTCAACTTCACTTTCCACAAATTCTGTTTCTACAGGACTTTCAACTGCTGTAAATTCTTCTACTTCTTCAGCAAATCCGCCGAGTTCACCAGCTTCTTCCATAGCTTCAAATTCACTTGCAGATTTGATGTCAATTCTGTAACCTGTCAAATGAGCTGCCAAGCGTACGTTTTGTCCGCGACGACCGATTGCAAGAGACAATTTGTTATCTGGCACAACGACAAGAGCATGCTTGCTATCTTGACTGTCAAAGATGACTTGATCCACTTCTGCAGGAGCAATCGCATTGTAGATGAATTCAGCAGGATCTGCTACCCACTCAATCACATCGATGTTTTCTTCAATAGGAATCATACGGTCTGATTTTGCATCATACTTAGCTGGATGAAACTTGCTGGTGATTTTCTTGATGTTTGCACCACCACGTCCAACGATTGTACCAATTGCATCTATATTTGGGTTGTGACTGCGTACCGCAACCTTGGTTCGATCACCTGCTTCACGAGAAACACTCATGATTTCAACCGTTCCATCATAAAC
>ERZ773254.1215-NODE-1215-length-11986-cov-8.940994_pt1 | contig 11986 bp, 16 predicted proteins | sample MGYA00580516_ERZ773254 | MGnify/ENA primary metagenome ERZ773254 (study PRJEB29015, sample SAMEA2738158) | human oral metagenome | biome: human oral; feature: human-associated habitat; material: saliva | place: China | collected 2192 ...
AGCGTAGTAGAGCCCACTCAACCACTGCGTCTTGCTCGACAATTCAAAAATAATTAAGAGGCTAGGACTTTTGTCCCAGCCTCCTTTCTTTATTTGTTGCTCTCCTTATCTGGTAAAAGAAAACTAAGACCCACGCAAGCAAGGACACCCGCTGTGATCACTAAGCCATTTGAAACCGGCAAGAGATCGTAGATCGCGTTTGCGATCATTAGCGCAATCAAAGCGCAGATAACACTTGCCTTGTAGTCCTGTTTCATCAGATTTTCAAGAGTAAAGAAAGCAAATAAGAGAACGGGGAATAAAGGCCAGATATTCACATCGATCTTTGGAAAGCCAACCATTCCCATTGTGACAACCACAAGAGCTGCCAGAATAAATCCAAGTCCAAGTATTTTTTTCATCATCATATACCTCTTTTTCATTAATTGGAAGTATTGCTTCCTTTGATGATTCTATGATAGCAGAGAGCCCCTATGGAGACAAGGACTTTTGACTAAGTGGTTAAAAATAGCGCCTATGCGGTCAAAAAAAGAAACGAGACAGAACGAATTGGTTATCACCATCATTCGTCGTCTCGCTCCTTCAAAGCCGTTTCTTCCTATGCCGATTGCAGGCATTTGGATTCTTTTTATAAACAGAACCCAACAATAATGTAACGGATTTAAAGGAAAATTAACTAAATAAGACTCCATATAAAAATAAAATGAAATTCAATTTGGTACAAATTTGGTACAAATAAAATTTATTTGTAAATATTGTTCTGATATGCTTAACCTAATAAGTGTCTTTTCGTGCATAATAGATTCTTTTCATAATTTTTTCTTGATATTTTTGACCAAATGGTTCGTACTTCTTACCAAATAGTTAAATTAATAAAATTAGATTGTAATTTATAATATAATTAACACATGATTAATTTAAAAGAAGAAAATATCCGTAGAGCTATTTGGCATATCAGACGACATCTAGAGGCATTATCGAATGCTCAAGATACCGAACATAAAGAATATAGGTTGTTTCACCTCCAAACTAGCATTGATTGTTTGGAGCGAGTTGTAAATGATAAAAACCATATCTATATATGGATCAGGATGATGTGTTTTAGTTTTTTACCATTTTATAAAACCTAGCTTCCCAAGACTACATTTCAGATAATTTTAGAACATCTCTAAATTAATCTCTAGCAAGTTCCAACCACCTAATTGTTTTATAAGTTTATTCGAAACAGAGGAATTCCTTGAAATATCTTATTATCAATTATAATTTTTTGATACAAAAATAATTTAACATCAAAAAGACTATCAAAACAATTTTATATTGTATCATTTGATACCAATTGCAAGTGTTTTAATGAATTATACTCAACGATAATATAACGAATTTAACAGAAATTTAAGTAAATAGATAATTGATATGATAAAAAAACTTAAAAAGGTAACTCATCATCCTTTTTAAACAAGCAATACAATGAATAGAAAACTGAGAATATCAGATTAATTAATAGTGATATATAAAAAGCAACATTTTCAAAGCATGAGAATTTATATAAATGAAAAATTTTAAAAGTAATAATAGCCGATAAAAAGGGTTTCCCATAGAAGAATATCAGAAGAACTGTAATAATTAAAAATAATCCATTTGTAAGTCTCCAAAGTATTCTAAAGAGTTTAAATATAGCTGAGAATATATTAAGAATATATTTATTTACAAAATTATAGATGGCTTCAAGTTTTATTTTTTCTTTAAACTTTGGTAATTTTTCCCGTTTTAATAACCAGTTGGAACCTTCAAATAATAGACAAAGCATCATTAAAATGAAAATTAAAATCAAAATAGAGAAAATAACTTTAAAATATAAAGGGAAACTATACTTGAATATGTTAGCCAAAAATGAAGACTCATTATTATTTAGAAAACGTTGAAGTTTGTAATCTCCAATTAAATTTTTATCAAAAATAAAAATAAAGATGACCACTGTCAATGAAACCGAAGTGGCTGGAATTGGTTCTTTAATATAACTCCAAATTTTTTCAATACCAAGTGCTTTCGACAATTTATCAAACATACAAACTCCTTATAGGCAAAATACAAATTCACCCTAATTATACTATATTAAACAAAATTATATTATAGTTCAACTCGAATTACATTTTAAATTTTACAAATGAGTAGCTTTTACAAATCCTAACAAAAAATGGCTGACTTTTATTTAACTAATGAATTGGTTTGGACCATATTTACCTGATGACTTAAAACAAGTTTCCGAAAATCTTTATTTTCCCGAAAGTTAATTATTTGCTGTTATAATAGACACTTCTTCATTTTTCCGTTATAACAGACACTGACATACTCTTGTGATATTATTTTAGTATAATTAAAATCACAGAAGGAGGCAAAGATTATGAGAAAAATAATAGGTATACTACTACTTTCATTATCAATAATTACGTTAATTGCTTGCTCAAAAAACAACTACCAATCTTTAGATGGTGAGTATTATTGGATATCAAGTGAAAGAAATGAACTGGCATTTACTATAAAAGGGAACAGAGGTTCAATAGAACATGGAGAAGCTGATAACTTTACAATTGACCAAGAAAATAATACCTTCCATTTATCAGGAGAAGGTACCACTGATTCAATAGTAAAATATAAAGTTAAGGATGGTACCATTACAGTCGATATATCTGGAATAGAACATGAATATTACCAAAAAGGCTGTAAAGCATATAATAAAGCACTTCAACAATATAATAAGTAGAAATAGAGCGATGAAGTTTTGGTTTCTTATGATGTTGTTTTCGGAATGATTGTTATATTAACAAGACAATATGGAAAAAGGAGAATGATTCATGAGTAATATTTTGGTGACAGGCGGTTGTGGCTATATTGGTTCAAGATTAGAGGGTATTCCAACAAGAAATTATTTTTCTCCTCCTATACATAAAATGGATTGTTATTCTGAATACAATGATCTTGTTTTAGAAAATACTGAAAATATTTCCAAAAATATAATTTGTTTACCTATGCATCCATTTCTAACGTATGCAGATATCGAAATGATAGTTAATATTTTAAGAAACATTCATATCAATGCTGAAGAGATAAAGAAACGGGTGATACAAGATGCTTAACACACCAACAGAAAATTACGTGTCAACAATTCGAAAAAAGATAGGTAATGACTTGCTTATTCTAGTAGGTTCAAATGTTATTATTGAAAATGAACTAGATCAAGTGTTGCTTCAAAAACGTTCTTCAGGAACATGGGGATTGCCAGGTGGATTATTGGAAGTAGGAGAGACACTTGAACAAACGGCAATTAGAGAAGTATTTGAGGAGACAGGATTAACAATTGAAGAATTGAAGTTAATTCATACTTTTTCAGGGCAGGATTATCATTTTGTTCTGCAAAACAAAGATGAAATCTATGTAGTTACCTCTCTATACAAAGCGATTAATTATACGGGAGAATTGAATGTAAGTTCAGAAGAAACGCTGGAGTTAAGTTATTTCAATTATAACTCCCTTCCTTATAACATTGAACAAGAATATCTTGATTATATAAACTATTATAGAGGACTAAAATGATTGACAAAAAAGAAATATTTATTTTTGATTTTGATAATACTATTATTGAATCACTCCCTCTTTGTTTTAGTTGCTTCAGGATAGTGTTTGAAAAATATAAAAATATCAAGATGAGTGATTCGGATATTGAATCATTATTTGGAGGTAGTGAGGAAGATATTATAAGGAGCCATGTAGAAGAAAAATATGCTGATGAAGCAGTCGAATTATTTTACATTCTTTATGAAAATTTACACGATCATTTTATTGTTCAAAATAAAGTATTTGAAAATATTACTTTGCTATTAAAAAAATTAAATTACAAAGGAAAAAGACTTGCTGTTTTTACTGGTAAGGGGCGAAAAAGTATACAAATAAGTATGAAGAAATTAGAATTAGAAAAATATTTTAATTACATTGTATCTGATGATGATGTTGCTAATTCTAAACCTGATAGTGAAGGAATTTTGAAGATACTTGACCATTATAATGCAACTCCCTCAGATGCGATATTCTTTGGTGATTCAGATGCAGATATTATCTCAGCCAAAAAAGCAAATGTACTAGCTGTTGGTGTCAATTGGTATAAAACAAGAAAATTTACTATTTCTCCTGATATAATATCTAAGAATCCATTAGATATTATATACTCCTGCTGATAGTTGATTTGACTTAACAAAAAAGCCCATTTGGTGTACACTGCAAGTGAAGAAAAATAGCAGGGAGGTAAACCAAATGGACATTTTCCATTATACACCGAATCGCCATCACCTTCAACTCAGTATGCCGCAGCTTCGTAAAGTCTGCCGTGACTTATATCAAAAAGTCGCTCCTGATGAGTTGATCCACCGCAAGAATGTAGAGCAATGCAAGGTTTCGAATGTTTCTGTTTTAACCTTGATGCAATTTCAGGCAGAAATTGGGATGAAGTCACAGCGAAAGTTTTATCAATTTATCCGAAATTTCTTCGGATTCAGGGATTGGAGAGAAGCCGCTTCTATCGCCGTGTTCATTATCTGATGCCCCTGCTTCAGCTGATTTGCCTCTATTTCAATCAGCTGGATTTTGATGAATTAGTCATTATCGACAGCTTTCCAGTCCTCTTGTGTCAGCCGGTTAGAAATCATCAGGCCAAGGTCTTGAATGAGGTGGCCAACATCGGCTACTGCGCTTCCAAAAACATGTGGTTCTATGGTTTTAAAATTCATCTGGCGGTGACAGAGTCGGGCTATATTTTGGATTACTTGGTTACGCCTGTCTCGGTCCATGATATTCAGGTGGCAGAAGAGTTGCTGGATGCCATCCCCTATACTCCTGTTTTAGCGGATTTGGACTACTTGGGTAAGGAACTGAAAAAACGATTGGAAGCCAAGGGAATAGACTTTTTGACGCCGATTCGTAAAAATATGAAAGGAGCAGCTGAGCACAACAATCCTGCTATCCTGACAATCCGAAGGACCATCGAAACTCGGATCTCTGTCCTAAATGCATTGTTTAACATTGAACATCCGCTTGCTCGCACTTTAGCAGGTTTGCAATTAGAGATCGAACGGGCTATCTTGGTCTATAATTTAGGATTTTTTATCAACTAGCAACACGGGTATTATATATGATAGATTTTGATTTTAAAGGAGGATTTATGAATTTGAAAGGTATAATCTTCGATATGGATGGAGTTATAGTTGATACAGAGTACCAAGATTTTCTAATACAGAAAGATTTTATCAAACACCTTAATCCAAAATCTAGTTACGAAGATACTGAGCTATTGGTATTAGTTGGTAAATCATATTTTAATCTTTATAGGCTTTTACAGCAATTTATTGAGAAACAATATGATATAAAAACTATAGAAAAAGAATATGCTTCTTTTAGTGATGAGAGATATGAAAAAATTGATTATTCTTTACTTTTTAGAAAAGAAATTCTAAAAATTATTGACTATGCATTGAAAAACGAAATCAAATTAGCTGTAGCATCATCATCAAAATATGAGCATATTAATGAAGTTTTAGAAAGGTGTGACATAAAAAAATATTTTGATGTCATCGTTAGCGGAGAGAATTTTTTAGAAAGTAAGCCAAATCCGTCTATCTATTTAACAACGCTACATAAGTTAGAATTGCAAGCAGAACAATGTATTGCAATTGAAGATTCATACTCTGGGATTGAATCTTCAACTAGAGCCGGAATTGCAACTATTGGTTATTATGATAGCCGATTACCATTTTTTAATGACAAAGCGCAATGGAAAGTTGAAAATATGAAAGAAGTTTTACAAATAATAGAATCACAGAGTCTTTGAGTTGAAAGGCGATGAGGTTCTTTAAGTAGAAATAGAGCGGTGAAGTTTTGATTTCTTTCCCAATTTGGCTATAAGAAAACACCCTAAAAGTTAGATAGGAAAATCTAACTTTCAGGGTGTTTTCAATTTTAAGAGCGTTGAATATGTCTTTATTTTGTGAGTGAGACACGGAAATCATTGTATTTGCTGTAATCAAACTCTTCATTGAGACCTGTTACAAATACAATTGGTGTATAATGTCCCTCTTCCAAAATGAAACCGGCTTTTACCTTGGCATTGGCTCCCCCAAGTCCAGCAATACCTGGAAGAAGGGCATCAAAAGCTCCAGGTTCGTCTGTTTCCCAGTAATAGATATTACCAGAAGCTTGAACAGCTTTTGCTCTAGTCGTTGCTGTACGAATTGGGTTCACATCTGCTTGATAAAAGTTTGCTGTCGTAGTAACCGTTCCGTCCGCAGCCACTGTCATTTGGACATCTTTTGCGATTTCAGTTGTACCTGTCCAAGTCCCTACCAGCTCTGCAGGAACCATTTGAGATGAATCTGTAGCTTTGTCACCACTTGTTGTATTAGACGCTGTGGTTGTCTGACTTGATTGTGTTGTTTCTTCTGAACTAGATTCAGTAGCTTTTGTATTTTTCTTTTTAGAGGACTGATTTGTTTTATTTTGACCAGATTTCATAGAAGTCTGTGTTTCTTTTACAGAAGAACTATTCTCCTCTTTTTTAGAACCACAAGCTACTAGTAGAGTTGCAGAAGTTAAGCCTAAAAGTGCTAAACTTGTCCATTTTTTCATAATTATGATACCTCACCTAAATTTATATTAGCTATTATATTACAATGTTACAGGATGTCAAGTGTTTTTTGAAATATTTTTGTAACAATTGTAATTTGTCTAAATATTCAAGAGGTTAGCGCATAGGGTTACAAAGTAAAAGATTTCTATATTCTTTGTTACATAACCATCAGAAATAGAAAATCAACGTAAATAAAATGTTGTTAGAGTTTCATTGGTACAAAATTACCAACAATAATTCCTACAATTCTAGGATCTTCATCATACGAAAGAAAAATATCTTTATAGTTTGGATTGATAGAAACCAGCCTTAAGCCATGCTCCTCTCGATAAACTCGTTTAATATAAGTCTGGCTATTGCAGACTACGGCATAAACTGCTCCATCATAATCAAATCCTGTCTCACGAATGAGAGCCACAGAGCCATTTTGATATTTGGGCTCCATTGAGTCACCAGAAATCCATGAGGCGAAATCGTGGGCTAGTTCTTCATTAAAATAGACGGTATCATAGTTTTGATCGTTATAAACTGATGAACCGATACCAGCAGACATTTTTTCATAAACATGATATTCGTATAGTTTTTCTGATATCGAAATAACTTTCTTACATTGTTCTTTTTGAACTAGACTTCTAACATAACTAAGTGCTTGATCTTTTCCTTCATCTGATAAAGCATTGTATATCCTGACGATTTCTATCTCCGTAAAATAACCTTTTGGAGCATGTAGAATCTGCTCCAAAAGCTTTACTTTTTCTCTAGATGGTTGTTTTACTCCACGCTCCCATGCAGAATAGGCTTGGTAGGTAATACCCAATTGATCTGCAATATCTTTTTGAGTCATTTTTAGCTCTTTTCTGCGAGCCTTTAGTTTTTCTGGTTGATACATCGTTTTCCTCACATCAATAGTAATTTCAATTCAGCTTTTTGTTTTGCCTCTTTGTCTGTTAGCTTATTTTTATCCCAAACATAAGCTATTGATTTTCCTCTATCATAAATGAGCCATACTTTTAGATTGTCACGGCAAATTTTTATTGTTTTCCAATTCTCTTGATCTAGAAGTTCTGGATACTCTTGACTAGTTACAAAACCTCTTTTGCTCACAGATAGCTCTATCTTATTGATGAGAGAAGTCTGGTAGTTGTTAAACTCCTTTATAATATGTTCTTTGATGCTGTGAAACAAAAGGAGTAGTGTGGCATTTTGTCCATCAATATAAGCATCGATAGCCTGCTTAATGGTACTTTCTTTTCCAGGATAATATTCTCTAAGAAGATCTAAAAGGCGAAAGAACAATGCCTGCTTTGAAACATCCAGGCTATTTTGAATGTGTTGAAAGGTGTCGCAACTATAATAAATCTTTGACAACAAAACAATGTCAGGCATTAATACTACAGCAGAGAAAATATTCGCTTCTCGCTCTATTAGGCTCTCCTGATTATCAATAGATTCAGCAAAATAAGTGCCTTCATGCTTAAGTATGAAATGCCCTAGTTCATGGCACAGAGTAAAATTCTGCTTTACAATTGGATTATCCTTTTCATAAGAAAAACTAATACCTAATTTATCAATAATAGTTAATCCTTCAATCCTATGATTTGAGAAATGGTGACTAATTACTTGAATTTGATATTCCTGAATACAGTGTTGAAAGAAGTAGTTGAAATTATAATTTAGTAATGAAATATCATGGTCCTTCATGTACTGATATAACACATGTTTTGTAGACTTACTTATTCTTGTATACAATTCATTCAAAGAATGATACCTCCTTTAAGTATAAATTACAAAACTAAACCAATTTGGTTTAGTAAATTATATAAAAAAAGTGGACAGATGTCCACTAAGACTTGGGTTTAGGGAAATATAATATTCTTTCTAAATTAACAAATTTTTCTAAAATCGGATCAAGAATATCTAATAAAGGAATTGTTTCTCCTGGTGAATTAAATGCAGTCAAAATATACCCTTGTCTATATATTTCCAAGTATTTTAAGAATTCTAATATATCCTTTTCATTCATTTTTTCATATATCTTTTTCAGATCAACTTCTGATTCTTTTACATTTCTATAATCTCCCTCAACCAAAAAGTATGCTACATCAGCAGGATAATCAATTGTCTTATTAGCATTTTGAATACAGGAATCTATATAAACTTTGGCTTGTTCTTTTAAATTATCATAAAAATGAGAAAACACATTAATTTTTCTATATATATGACATTTTTTTCCAACAGAATAATCTTTTAGTTTTTCTTCCCAAAAATCAAATGTACGTTGTTTAAACGTGTCAATTGGTCCATTTTTAAGTCCCACTGAATAAGTCACACAAGTGTATAGTACTTTATTTAATTCAAAATATCCATCTTTATCTATTGTTTTTAAAATTATTCTTACTATTTTATCTTGATCGGATTTTTCAATGACCTTATTTTTCAGATACAATAAAAATTCACTCTCTTTATTAGTTTTAGATAGGTAACTATTTGGATTATCTAGTAAGTTTGTATATATACTATCAGCTTCTTTATCAGATAAATTTGTTATATTGTCATCTAAAAAATAGGATATTGGGTTATCAGAAAAACATTGTGGGAATTCGTCCTTATATGAGTTGAACAGTAATTCTTCAATAAATTTTTGTTTTATATATTTACTTTCATTAACACTAATTTCATTAACACTAATTTCATTAAAAAATGTTACATTGTTTTCTACTTGGTAATTTTTTATTAATTGATTATACAATCCTTCCTCAAATAAACTTAAGTATAAAATAGCAATGAATTGATGTACTTGTACGCTTCCATATTTATATCCTAATTCATAGTTTAGAAGTTCAATAAAATGATCAATATCTCTCAAAGAATAGTTATTACTAATAAATACTTCATTTAAAAAATTTTTAAATTGTTCTGGTTCTGTACCACTTATTCCTCCATAAGTATCTAATATTTTTTCTGAATATAATTTCGATACTTCAAAAGAGCTGAGACTTACTGGTAATTCACATTTTCTATCAACAAATTTGGACAGGTATTGAGATGTTATGGTTTGACTGCTAACGATCTTTTCCCAATCTCCAACAAATACAATAGGAATTTCCCCATGTAAAATATTAAATAGCTTATACGCTTCAAGTTGTCTGTCATTAGATATTCTATCAAAATCATCAATTATCAATACTTGTCTAGTTTGAAATCTATTATACAGGTGAAGTAAATTAACGTAGATACTATCTGATTTCGCCTTAATAAATTGAAAAACCAAAGCAAATAGTCCAAATAGCATTAAAAATGATTTCATGGCTTCAGTTGCCCGTAGTGGGGTCCCAAAGAGATTTAAGAATAAAATATAATATTTTTCTAACCCCAAATTAAAGGTAGGAGTACCTAATATAGCAGTAACTATTGAAGTTATAATTATAACGGATACTATACGATATGTTACTGGGTGTAATTCTTTAAATGCAATTTTTATTAACGACCTGTCATCCTTGATCTCCCAAACTTTTAAGTATTTTAATTTCCATCCATCTTTTTTAAATTTACTCTCACATCTTTTTAAAAAACTAGTTTTACCGCTTCCCCACTTACCATTAAGAAAAATAGTCATATAATTTCCATCATTTTTGACTACAATTTCTTTGAATTTTTTCTCAGCATAATCAGTTTCGATGAAAATTTTTTCAATTGATTTCTTTTCCATTTTCGCTTTCTAAAGTTAACTCAAAATTCATTTATTTTTAAAATATTTCTTTCTCTCTTCCATAAACTCAATTAGTTCTTTTTTAAAGATTTCTTTTTCTTCATCGGTTAAACCTCTTGAGTTCATACGGAATAACAATTCAATATTATCTAGTTCATCTGATTTTTCTTCTGAGTTTCCAACTAGATAATCAATTGATACATCAAGAATTTGTGCAATTTTAACGAGATTTTCTTGTGTTGGTTTTTTCTTGCCTCTCTCCCAGTCTGCATAGGAAGATTGTCCTATCCCTAATCGTTTTGCGAGTTCAACCTGAGTTAGATGAGCTTGTTTTCGTAATTCTTTTAAACGTTCCGCAAACGCCATAGCTATTCCTCTTCAAATTTTTTAAAAAAAATTTCAAAAATCCCTTGACTTTTATCGCTAACAGCGATAAAATGTAGATATAGCTGGTAGCGATATTAAAAATCAAAATAATAATCCCTACCAATTGAGATCATTGACAATTAAATAAAAAGTGCGTCTGACAACCAGAGGACTGACTATCAAACTACACTAAACTTCGTACCTTTATTGTAATTTATTTGATACTAAAAGTCAAGTCCATATTATGGTTGAAGTGAAGATATAAAACAAGAATCCATTCTTGTGGGCTTCCACGCATTTCGGACTTTCGCACTTTTCCGAATAGTAAAGTGAACTGGCTTCGCCAAAGGGCGTAAGAGAATCTTAAGGGTATGATAATGACTCCCCAATGAGATTGGCTGGGAAAGCGATGGTAATTGACGCAAAGCACCTTGCTAAACGTTGCCACCGTGGAAAGAGGGATCTTTCCAACCAAATAACTTTTCTTTACTGCTGTCTATCTAATAAGATAGACCTACTCTCAAGCTACTAAGTTCTTTCCTTTTTTCACTTAGTAGCTTTTTTACTTATTACAATAAAGGAGAACGCTATGACAAACTTTTTTCGCACTACAATGTAAACGACTCTATGATAACTATGAATTTACCTATAGTATGTTTAGTGAATCAGATAAACTACAGGCTAAACTTTATGCTCAAGCTCAAGTAGATCTAGATCATCTGGCTCAAGATGCTCGTAGAAATGGCTATGCTCACGGGGATATTCAGTTCTATAGTCGTATGTTTAAACGCAAACTTTTTACACACTATTACTCAAGAGTGAAGCAACTAGCTTAACTCTTTTTATTTTACACTCAGAAAGGAAAACCTTATGATCTCAGAAACACTTAAAATGAAACCAGAATTTATTGGCCCTGCTTACTACGAACGTTTGGGAAATGCACCTAAATTTATTTTTGGAAAAGAAGGTAAATACCAACGTCACATTTTAAACAGCGCAGAGCACGGCGCCTTTCATGTTATCACCCCAGCTTCTACAACGGTCTTTCCTGAAGATTCTCTAGTAGAAACAGTTAACCCAATCTTTTTCCCAGACACTGCTCTAAATGGCAATACTGTTGCACCTTATCTTAATGTTTTTGCGGAAAAATTGGTAATCAAAAAATAAGAAATAAAAGGAGAAAATTACATGGCTAAAATTGGATTAAACTACGGAGAAAAACTACAAATTGCTGACAAGAC
>ERZ773254.1221-NODE-1221-length-11904-cov-3.813824_pt1 | contig 11904 bp, 9 predicted proteins | sample MGYA00580516_ERZ773254 | MGnify/ENA primary metagenome ERZ773254 (study PRJEB29015, sample SAMEA2738158) | human oral metagenome | biome: human oral; feature: human-associated habitat; material: saliva | place: China | collected 2192 ...
TTCAACATTTTTGTTTATTTTCAATATGAAAAGTTCTTACAAATTCATGTAGGGGATAATGCCTTAGTATATAATTTTGAGAATAATTTCTTTGGTAAAAAAGGTACTCCTATGAGAAATCCAATGCGAGAAGAGGGAGAAGGGGATAACAAAAAATTAACAGTTTACCAAGAATACTATAACCCTGCAAGCCCAGCATGGCAAGAATATATTGCCAAAGTAATGTCTGATGCGATGGATAGATTTAATTTTGATGGATGGCAAGGGGATACGATTGGTGACTCTAGAGTAACAACATCTGAAAACAGAAATACAGACGATATAAATAAGAGTTTCTTAATGTCTGATACATATGTTAATTTTACAAATGAAATGAAAAAATTAATAAAAGATAAATATTTCACTGTAAATGCGGTAGGAGGACAAGGGTTAAAAGATCTTGCTGCTTCTGATCAAGATATGGTCTATGCTGAAATCTGGTCTAATGGAGACCGTGATGATAATAAAACAGGTACAGGAAGATATCATACTGAATATGGGGATTTAAAACGTCTGGTAGATCAAGTTAGAGATATTTCAGGGAAATCCCTAGTTGTAGCAGCATATATGGAACTTCCAGAAAAAGATAATCTATCGAAAAATGATAAATACTTTCAAACTGATGCAGCTTTATTAGTAGATGCAACTGTAGCAGCAGCAGGTGGATATCATATGACTGCGGTAGCTAACGCAAACTCTAAACATGAGCATGGAGTAGGAGTATTAGACGCGGCGTACTATTCAAGTCAAGGACTTAGCGTTTCAGAAGAATTAAATAAAAAACTATACAACTATCAACAATTTATTACCGCTTATGAAAACTTTTTACGAGGTGATGGTGTAACTAATGATGCAGTTATAGCTAGCACATTTAATAGTAAAGGTGAACAAATCTCTTATGATGATGGTCATGATCCGAATAAATCAGGAATTTATGGAAATCAAGTTTGGACATTTACTAAGACTAGTCCAGAATTTTCGACTATCCAACTAATAAACTTACAAAGAATTAATACAGGTTGGGTAAATAGAGAGGGAACTTCTGATAATAAAACTCCAAAAGAAGAAAAAAACCTTAAAGTAGTTTATCCTTTATATGGATATAATAAGGAACAAGCCCAAGCTCAGGCTAAAAAGGTATATGTAGCTTCTCCAGATGATTGAGCAAAAGGAGATATGAAAGAGGCGTTAGCTAATGTAATAGAAGTAAGTCCTGAAAAATTTGCTTTAGAAATAAATATACCGCAATTAACCTTATGGGATATGATATATTTACCAAAAGTAGCAAACGTAAATCGTGATTATAAAAAATCTGGTTTAGTTTCATTAGATAATGGAGAGTTACTATATAAAGATGATAAAGGTAACTATGCACGTAATAGCTTTATAGAAAATAATGGTTCATGGTATTATGCAGACAATAATGGTTATTTAGTAAAAGGTAGACAATTAATAAATAATCAAGATTTAGTATTCGCTCAAGATAGTCGTCAGGAAAAAGGTAAGTTTGTAAAATTAGATAACAATAAATTAGTATATACAGATATAAATACTGGAGAAGTCCAAAAAGGTGGATTTAGAGAAATTGAAGGTGCATGGCGCTATTTAAATAATGAGGGGTACGTCTTGACTGGAATCCAAAAAATAGGTAATAAGAGCTTCTACTTTACTCAAAATGGTAGTCAAGTAAAAGGTCAATTTGTAAAATTAGATAATGGGAAAATAATTTATACGAATAAAGAGACTGGTGAAATTCTAAAAGATGGATTCTACGAAATAGATGGTTCATGGTATTACATGGATAAAGATGGATATATAGCAATAGGATCTAAAACTATTGATGGTCAAGAATTATACTTTAGAGAAGATGGTCGTCAGGTTAAGGGTGAATGGATAGAAGTAAATGGTAAATTGGAATACTTCGATAAAGATAATGGTGTACGAAAAAAATAAATAACAGTTATAAAAATAACAAAAACAGGATTGACTAAAAATCAATCCTGTTTTTTCTATTTTATGGCGTTTATAAATCTTGATGCTATTTCTTTTGGACGAGTAATAGCTCCACCTACAACTACACTAAACGCTCCAGCATCATAGGCTGCTTTTGCATTTTCAGGGTAGTGGATTCTACCTTCTGCAATAATAGGTATTGAGATATTTTTTGATAAGCCTGAAATAAGTTTTAAATCAACTTCATCAGGTCTATTCGCAGTATTTTCTGTGTAACCACTTAGAGTAGTACCAACGAAATCCACACCTATTTTTTCAGCGTTGATTCCTTCTTCTAATGTTGCGATATCAGCCATAAGAATAATATCAGGATATTTTTCTTTAATTTCTTTTACGAAATCATTTATTGTTGATCCATCAAAACGTGGACGAAGTGTACAATCTAGAGCGATAATTTCACAACCTGTTTCTACTAGTTCATCGACTTCTTTCATAGTAGCCGTTATAAATTGTGACATACCTTCGTAGCTGCGTTTAATAATACCGATAATAGGTAAGTCTACTTGTTGTTGAATTTCTTTGATATCACGTACTCCTTGGGCACGGATTCCTACTGCACCAGCTTCTTTAGCGGCTAAAGCCATAAGAGGCATAATGCCACCTTTTTCTGTATATAGTGGTTCACCAGGAAGAGCTTGACAAGAAACGATGATACCACCTTTAATTTGCTCTAAAATTTCATTTTTTTTGTTCATAACAAACTCCAATCTTAACACATTAATCTTTGATTGTTAATGTATAGTATTTATAATTTATATATATTTTTACATATTCAAAAACCTTACCGTCTGCAAAGTATGTGAATCTATCAAATTCGAAGCAAGGTTCATTATCTTTAGCTATATATTTAGCAACTTTTTTCGGTGCATCTAATGTTACTTTCATAGTTTTTTTAGATTTTTCTTTGTGTATATCTATGCGATATTTTTTTCTAATCATAGTTGCTAATTCTTTAAAGTTATCTAAGTCGTCTGTATTTATATCTGGTAAGTATTTTAATGGTATGTAGTTAGTTTGATGTGCCCAAACTACATTTCCAATATATTTTACACGAACTACTTTTAGTAGTTTTTGATTTTTGATTTTTAATTTGTCACAAAGTTCTTTATCTTGGATTATTTCCGCAGAGATAACTTTTGAGTGTTCATAAACTGACTCTTTAAAGTATTTATGGAAATTATTGTTTTCTGTGACATAAACTTTTTTATTAACTAATGTTTTATTAACGAAGCTACCTTTCCCTTGAACTCTGAAAATATATCCAGTAGTTTCTAGTTCGTTTAAGACACGAACAGCAGTAGTGCTACTAACGTTATAAATTTCTTTTATTTCACGTTCTGTATAAAGTTGTTCTCCCTCTTTAAACATTCCCGATTGTATCTTTAAGATGATATCATCAATAATCTTTTCGTATTTTTTCAAAAATGGCACCTCCGTCTCAGTGTTATGAAGTAAAATATTATTTGATTATAAATTTAATGTGTTAACTTATTTTTATATTATCACTTAAAGTAATGTTTGTAAAGCTAAAACTGAAGAATTTAAATAAAAAGAAAAAAAGAACCGCAAAAGCGATTCTTTTAGGTTTTATATTATTTTTTTACGAATGGACTAATTGCTCCGTAAAGTGCAGCATCATTACCTAATTCAGCCGCTAGGAACTTAGTTTTGTTAATTTTAATTGGATGAAGTTCACGAACTTTTGCTTCTAATTTGTTTAATAAATAGTCTCCTTGCGCAGATACAGCTCCACCAATAATTATGTATTTAGGATCTAAAATACATAATAGATTAACTATACCGCGAGCAACTTCATATAACCATTCATCAAGTACTTTAAGTGCAGTAGAGTCATCACGTTTACAAAGATCGAAAAATTCAATAACGCTTAAACCTTCGTACATTTCAGCTTTGATTTTGCGGTCTAGAGCTATAGTAGATGCACGTTGTTCATATGTAGTGTCAGTATCTACATCATAAACAGATTGTCCGATTTCTCCTACACCAAAGTTTGAACCAAAAGGTAAGCTAGTTAAGTAATATGCTCCTCCAATACCTGTACCTAAAGCCATGCAGAATACTTCATCAAGACCTTTTGCTCCACCTAACCATTGTTCCCCAAGTAACGCACAGTTGACATCGTTATCAGCGTAGACATCAATACCTAGACGATCTCCGAAATCTTTTTTAAAGTTTGTCCCTAAATAGTTTTTAATAGTTGGAGCAGAGCGGATAACTTCCATGTTTACGTTATCGATTACTCCGGCCGCAGAAATACCTGCGGCAGTAAAGTTATAGCTTTCGCGAATTTTGCTAGCGATTCTAAACAGTTCATCCGTAATTTTTGTTGTTACATTGTCTGGTGTTTTACAAGTTTCATAGTGAATAATTTTATAGTTATCATCAATAACTGCAAACTTTATACTAGTACCACCGATATCTATTCCTAAAAACATATATATACCTACCTTATTATTTATTAAATTCATAAATTAGATAAAATCATTAACTTATGAAGATGCTGTCAACGTTATGTTATCATAAAAGAGTACTTTTGAAAATAGTTTGTAAGAAATTTCTTATAAGATTTTTTGAATAAGGTTTTATAACTTTATTATTAATGTTATAATGATTTGGTAAGAAATAGTTGAGTAATAAAAAATTATATAGGAGAGCGGAATGGATAAAATAGTATTTTTAGAGCCAGTATTTTGCGAAAGAATATGGGGAGGACGTAACTTAGAAAAGTTTAATTTTTCTATTCCACAAGGAAATATTGGAGAAGCATGGGTTGTTGCGGCTCATGATAATGGTAGTTCAAAAATAGTTAACGGAGAACTAGCAGGCTTAACATTAAAAGAAGCTTACGCTAAAAAACCACAACTATTTACAGAGAAAAAATATGATAAATATCCTTTATTAATTAAAATATTAGACGCAAGTGATAATTTATCGGTACAAGTTCACCCAGAAGATGATTATGCACGCGTTAATGAAAATGGAGAGTTAGGTAAGACAGAATGTTGGTACGTTCTAGACGCTAAAGAAGATTCAAAGCTCATATATGGTCATACTGCTAAAACAAAAGAAGAGTTTGATGCAGCAATCGATAATGAAGAGTGGGATAAGCTTTTTGTAGAAGAAGGTGTACAAAAAGGTGATTTCTTCTATATTCCAGCAGGAACTTTACATGCTATTGGAGAAGGTATATTAATATATGAAGTACAACAAAACTCTGATACAACATACAGAGTATACGACTATGACCGTGTAGACAAAGATGGTAATAAACGCGAACTTCATATTGAAAAAACTAAAGATGTAACAAAAGTTCCATTTAAAAAAGTAGCTACGACTAGAGAAGTAGAAAACAAAGAAGGGGCTACTATCACATACTTAGCTGACGAAAGATATTTCGCCGTGTATAAACTAGATGTTTCAGGAAAAGTAATATTAGAGAAAAACAAAACAGGAAACTTATTTACTGTACTAGAAGGTAGTGGAGTGGTAAGAGTAGGTGGAGATAGTTTCGATGTAAAAAAAGGAGATAGTTTTATTTTAACAACAGCTTGCGATACTTTTGAGCTAGAAGGTTCTATGTTCTTAATAGGTAGCTACGACAAATAATTATACAATAAATTAAATCACAAGAAATTCAAAAACAAGAATTAATTATAGTTTTTGAGTTTCTTTTTTTATTTTCAAAATACATAATGTGTTAAATAAATAATAGTTATCTATACAAGTTGTTTTTAATTATTTTTGTGGATTTCTACAACAGATCAAAGATAAAAGTTGTTAAATCAATGTTTATGGACGGTAAAATATTTTATATAATTTAAGCGTTTTCTATTGACAAAATAAAGAAAACGTTTTAAAATGAAAGTGTATTAAAATTTAATGTGTTAAATTATTTCAAATAACGGAGGACAAAAAAATGAAAGATTTAAAAGGTATTTATTCAGCATTACTTATTCCTTTTGATGAAAAAGGTGAAGTAAAAGAAGAGGGGTTACGCCAAGTAATTGAACACAATCTTAATGTTTGTGGAGTTGACGGTTTATACGTTAACGGAAGTAGTGGGGAAAACTTCCTACTAAACACAGCACAAAAAAAACAAATTTTCAGATTTGTTAAAGAAGTAGTTGGCGATAGAGCAAAACTTATTGCACAAGTAGGTTCTTTAGACTTAAATGAAGCGGTAGAATTAGCAAAATACGCAACTGAATTAGGATATGATTCATTATCTGCAGTTACACCATTCTACTATCCTTTATCATTTAAAGAAATCAAAGATTACTATGAAACAATTATTAACGCAACTGATAACAGCATGATTCTTTACTACATTCCAACATTAACTGGGGTGAAAATCAGCTTAGAACAATTCTCTGAATTACTAGATAATGAAAAAGTTATTGGTGTTAAATACACTGCAGCAGACTTCTATCAATTAGAAAGATTCAGAAGAAGATTCCCAGATAAATTAATTTGGTCTGGATTTGATGAAATGTTAGTTCAAGCTGCTATATCTGGAGTAGATGGAGCTATCGGTTCTACATATAACGTTAATGGTAAAACAAGCAAAAAAATCTTTGAACTTGCTAAAGAAGGTAAAGTAGAAGAAGCTTATGAATTACAACACAAAGCAAATGATGTAATTGAAAAAGTATTAGAACTTGGTTTATACCAAACATTAAAAGAAATCTTAAAAGTAAAAGGTATAGATGCAGGATATTGTAAAAAACCTATGAAAGTTTTCGATCCTGAAAAATTACCAGAAGTAGAAAAATTAGTTAAAGATTATAATCTTTAATAAAAATTAGGAAAAAGGAAAAGTGAAGGAAAAATAGTTGATTTGACTAAAAGCCACATTATAAAAAATTAATAAGTAGGAGGGATGTACCATGGATAAGATAGGATTTGGTACGCTTAACAGTATAGTTTTAGCGGTTTATCTGTTAGCTATGCTAGCAATAGGGGTGTATTTCACTAAAAAAGCAGGTGAAAGCACGGATGAATTCTTTAAAGCTGGAGGAAATATTCCATCTTGGGCAGTAGGATTCTCAATTTATGCAACAACATTATCAGCCATTACATTTATGGCGACACCGGAAAAAGCATTTAACGGTGACTGGACATATGCAGCAGGGAACTTTTCAATTATCGCGATTATTCCGATATTAATTCACTACTATGTTCCATTCTTTAGAAAATTAAATGTAACGACAGCGTATGAATATTTAGAAGAACGTTTTAATCCTAGTGTACGTGTAGTAGGAAGTGTGTTATTCTCACTATTCCATATTGGACGTGTAGCTATCGTTATTTACTTACCAACAGTTGCGATTACATCAGTATCGACACTTAACCCATTCTTAGTGTGTGCGGTTATCGGATTACTTTGTGTAGTTTACTCATTCTTAGGAGGGGTAGAAGGGGTTATCTGGACAGATGTTATCCAAGGTATTATTTTACTTGGAGGAGCTGTTTTAGTAATCATCTTAGGAGCTTATCACGTAGGTGGATTTGGACACATTACTCAAGATGCTTTAGCAAATGGTAAAATTGTAACTGCTGAGAAATTTAATTGGTCATTAACAGCATCTACTATTCCGATCATCTTCATTGGATCAGTATTTAACAGTTTACAACAATATACAGCGTCTCAAGACGTAGTTCAACGTTATAGTACTACTGAATCAGTTAAAGAAACTAATAAATCACTTTGGACTAACGGATTATTAGCATTCATATCTATTCCAATTTTCTATGGAATGGGAACAGTTCTTTACAGCTTCTACAAAGGTAGCCACGCTGTAACTAAATTACCAGACTTCATGAACGCTGAAGTAGTAGGTAAAGCAGCTAACACAACAGCTTTAGTACCTTACTTCATCTTAACAGCATTACCAGCTGGTATCGCTGGATTAGTTATCGCAGCTATCTTAGCAGCTGCTCAATCAACTATTGCATCAAGCTTAAACTCAATTTCTGCTTGTATCACAGTTGATATTAAACAACGTTTCTTCGGACTAAGTAAAGATGCTAAACAAGACGTATTACTAGCTCGTGTTATCATTATTGTAGCAGGTGTACTTGGAACAATTGCAGCATTATACTTTGTTAACACTAACCAAAAAGAAACTTGGGATTTATTCCTTAAATATATCGGACTTCTAGGAGTGCCTTTAGCTGGTACATTCGCACTTGGTATCTTTACTAAACGTGCAAACGGTGCAGGAGCACTATTAGGATTACTAGTAGCAGGTGTTGTATGTTGGTATATCCAAGACTACACAACTTATGCTAAACAAAGTCCATTCATCTTCTCAGGATTCTCATTCTTAAGTGCATTAGTATTCGGTTATATCTGTAGTTTCTTCTTCAAATCTACTAAAAATATCACTGGTCTTACTATCTATACAAAAGATCAAGAATACGTAAAAGAAGCAAAATAAAGTTAAACAACAAAAGAAGAGTAGAGTTACTAATTTGTAACTTTACTCTTTTTTTTCGATTTTTAAATAGATATATATACATGTTCAAGGTAAGGTTAATTTAGGGTGATTTTAGAGTTGAAGAATTTATTGAATGTATTAGAGACGTTAAATCTATTTTATTTATATTTTAAGTGAGTGATTTATGATGAAGGTGGATAACTTCATTCATTATCAGGATTAATATAGTATAATAATTTAGTTATAAATATTGATAATGACTAGAGAGTTGGTGGTATAAATAAAAGAATAGCGAGAGCGTTCATTAGATTATATTGCTGTATTTATTACATTATAATGAAACGCCATTTATGGCTAGGGTAGTAGATGAGGTTGAAAATAGTTTATATAAAAATGACATGTAGATGTATTTTCCAATAAAAGTAAGTATATTTGATTAAAAATAAAAAACCAAGAAAGGATGTAACTATGAAAGTTAATAAGAAAAAGTTATTTTTAGCAGTGTTAATGGCAAGTGGCTTATTTACTAGTCAACAAGCGTTAGCAAATGATACATCTCAAAAAAATATTGAAGCTAAGCTAAACAGCGCGCAGTGGAAAGGGCTAAAACCTTCTAGAACTGGTGGAGATAATATTGCGTTTGTAGATAAAGCATCGTTGAATAGTGATGAAGTAAAAGAAATTAAAACACTAGGTGAGAATGAAAAAGTAGATGGATGTACAGTTTATAAGTTAGTCTACGAAAAAAATTCGGTAGGAACTACTAACAGTACTAAAGAAAAAATTCAAAAAATCTTACCTAAAACAGGAGATGTTATTGGGTGGGGACACCTAGTGGGTGCTGGTATATTAGCTGGTTTAGCATTTTTCTTAATTAAAAATAAAAAAGGACGTAAATTCCTAGTTATCGCTTTAATCGGAGGGGGATCACTAGTTTATGCAATGCAAGATACAGGCGCATATTCAGGAACTGAAATAAAAGAAACTACTTTTATAGCGAGCGATCAAGAGTTAAAAATACCTGAGATAGACGGTTATCATTTTGTAGGTGTAATAAAATTAGAAGATGCATGTGTATTTAATACTCCATCAGATGAGACGCCTGCTGATAATCAGAAAGAAGAAAAACCAAAAACAGAAAAACCTAATAATAAAAAAGAAGAGCAGCCAAAAACAGAAAAACCTGATAATAAAAAAGAAGAGCAGCCAAAAACAGAAAAACCTGACAACAAAAAAGAAGAAAAACCAAAATCAGGTAATCCTAAAACAAATAAAGAAGAACAGACAGTTAAACCCGCTGAAATACAGTTTAACTTCACAAAAGCTTACCATGGTGGAACACTAAAAGCAGGTCAATTCAAGTTTGAAATGCGTGATAGTAGTGGCAAAGTAGTTCAAATTGCAACTAACGATGAAAAAGGAAATATCTTATTCCAATCAATTAAGTTTAAAGATAATGAAGTAGGGACACATACGTATACTATAAGTGAAGTAAAAGGGACTGAAGAAAATACAGAATACGACAAAATGGTATCAACAGTAACTGTTACAGTAACTAAATCTGATGATAAGCTGGTCGCAAAAATAACGAAGATTGTTTCAGCTAATGGAATAGACGGAAAACTTAAGTCTACGAATGGACAAGCAGATACAGAGTTTAATAACAGTTATATTGAACCTATCACAGTAGCGCCATCAGATCATTTAGATGATTAATTATAAGTGTAAGTTCTCGGTAATATAAAAAAGAGTTACATTTTTTTGTAACTCTTTTTTGTTTATATTATTTAATTTTACTAATCTCTTCTTCAAGAGTGCTCTCTGTTAAAGCACCAGAGATTTGGTTTGAGATAGTTCCATCAGAGTTGATAAAAATATGTGTTGGGAATGAACGGATAGTGTAGTTTACTAAGAATCTGTCGTTTACATCAAATAGAACAGGGTATGTAACTCCAAGTTCTTGTGCTTTAGCAAGAATAGTAGCTTTATCCTTATCTTGAGGACTTTGATTTTTGAATACGTCATCGCTAGGAGATGTTATTGATAAGAAAACAACATCCTCCTTATCTTTTAGTTTTTGATAAGCTTTTTCTAATTCAGGCATTTCTCTAACGCAAGGACCACACCAAGATGCCCATACGTTGATATAAACTTTTTTACCTTTGTAGTCGCTAAGTTTAACTGTGTTACCGTCTTTATCCATAGCGCTGAAGTCAAAGGCTTGTCTAGTTTTTTTCTCTTCGGTAGAATTTGAAGAGCTAGAACTTGAAGAACTAGAGTTATTTTGTTCGTTAGAATTTGATTGTGTCTTTGAACATGCTGTTAAGACTAATGCACCACTTAAAAGAGTGGCAGTAAGTATTGATAGTTTTTTCATTAATTATACCTCCAAGGTTAGTGTAAATAATTTTTATTAACTAAAGTATCTTGCAATCGTAGTGAATGAACCACTTAAAATTAGAACACCGATAATTATAAGTATTATTCCAGAAATAATCTGTGTATATTTTAGAATATTAGTATTGCGTTTGAATACTTCAAGTAGTTTAGAAGCGAAGAAAGCTACTAAAATAAATGGCAGAATAAATCCTAAACAATATACTAATACTAAAAGAATACTCATAATACCTGTATGGCTAGAAGCGTATAAGAAAACACTAGCTAAAATAGGGCCGATACAAGGTGTCCAAGAGAAACTAAAAGTGAACCCCATAAGAAACGCAAGAAACGGTGTAGTTTTATTACCTTTTCGTTTTACTTTATTTTTTGCAGAGAACTCTTGTTTTAAGAAACCAATTTTGAAAACTCCTAATTGAAGAAGCCCCATAAATACGATAAGTACACCACTTATAATCTGTAATGTCTTTATGTTTTCATTTAAGAAGACACTGATAAAACTTGTTGCAAATGCCAAAATAAAGAATGTGGCACAAATACCTAGTACAAAGAATAGGGTATTAGTTATAGTGTTTTTTTTATTAAACACTAACTCTCCGTTAGCATTTTCCTCTTTTTTCCCTGCAAGAATACCGATATAAATTGGTAATATTGGTATTACACAAGGAGAAAGGAATGATAACAAGCCTTCTAAAAATAAGAGTCCCATTTTTGTAAGAGAAGCGGCACTGTTTATGTCTGTCATATTACCTCCCGTTTTTATTTAATTTTTATAATTTTAAACATTGTCAAATACTTGTATAATCAATTTTTTAAGAAATGGACACCACAAGTTATTCACAAAGATAATATATAACAAAATACACATTTTAGCAAAGAAAGTGTTTTGGAAATAATGTAATAAATTTAGAAAAGGTTAATGAAAGATTGGTAAATATTATAATTATAGTTTTCCATAGTTATATATAGGACACTTAGCGCACCGAAGAAAAGA
>ERZ773254.1223-NODE-1223-length-11885-cov-9.905410_pt1 | contig 11885 bp, 7 predicted proteins | sample MGYA00580516_ERZ773254 | MGnify/ENA primary metagenome ERZ773254 (study PRJEB29015, sample SAMEA2738158) | human oral metagenome | biome: human oral; feature: human-associated habitat; material: saliva | place: China | collected 2192 ...
GCCTTCCAGTACTTGTTCGCCTTGTTTCAGAAAGTGGAAAACAAGTCAAGGAATATCGTATCCAACTAGTCAAGGAAAAACCAATTTCTGAGAAAACAGCCCCTGCTATTCAAGAAGAAAATCCAAGTCTTGAGGTTGTCGAAAAAGAACTTGCCTTCCAGACTGTTGAAAAGGAAGATTCAAGTCTATATGTAGGTGAAAGCCGTGTAGAACGAGAAGGACAAGTTGGCAAGGAACGCATTCTTACATCTGTAAGCCCAGATGGAACTCGTGAAGAGAAACTTCGTGAAGTACTTCAGACTCCTGTTAACCGGGTTCTTCTCGTTGGAACTAAGCGAGGTACAGCCCAACCACTTGATGGAGCTGCAGGTTTAGTTCATGAAAAACCAGAACTTCTAGTAGAAGAAGAGAACATTGATTTCCAAGTGCAAGAACGTAAAAACGATAAACTCCCACTAGGTCAAACCCGTGTTCTTCAAGAAGGTCAAAAAGGTATTCGTGTCCACCTAGTAGAAGTCGAAAATGGTAAGCGTACACTGAAAGAAACCTTTGATAAGATAGTTGCGCAAGATCGTATCGTGGAAGCTGGAACTGCTGTAGCACAAGAGAAACCAGAACCGCAAGCACCTGTTAAGCCAGATGAGCGTGAACAGGAACAGACGGAACCAAAACCGCAAAAAGAAAAAGCTAGTCAGACTGGAAAAGACCATCTTCCAAATACAGGAAGCGAGTCCTCTATGTCAATATTAGCAGCAGGATTGGCTCTCTTGGGCTTAGGTACAGGACTTGTAGCATCTATGCGTAAAAAAGAAGACTAAGTTTGGTTAGAAACTAAACAGAATGGTAGAAGGCCAGAGTGATGCTCTGGTCTTTCTATCTGTTGTTCTAATAAAGTTGTCCAGATTTCTTGTGATTCTGTTTACTGGCTTAAAATAAGAAGATGAACTGCGAATGATTCTGCTAACTCTGCAATCGGCGTAGCTTTAAAGAGCCAAGTGATGTTTGAAGAAAGCCGCTAAATATGCTATACTAAAAGGAATTAGTAGATTTTTATAGAACACTTCACTCAGGGAAAATAAGAAATAAATCTAACAAAAATAGGTCGTCTTTCAGAGACTTTTATGTCATTTCTTAGATGAAAATGCTTGACAACCAAGGGATTTATCTTGAGAATTAGAACTGACTACAATGAAAAATTGAATGCTAAGGAGATAGAGGGAAATGTTTTACTTTGTACCATCTTGGTATTGTCAAGGTAGGAAATGGTATTCTACAGCTTTGCCTTTTTATTGTTCATCAAAACAGATGATGTTTGATGATACCATGAATTTATTACAGATGTTTCAACCTGCTGGAAAAGATAGTAGCATTCTAGTGTTGAACTATTCGCCCCATATTCGAAGCCACTGTTATCAGGAGAAAATCGAGCCGGCTGGAATGTGGAATCTATTTGATAATCTACAAGGTTTGACAGATGTTTTGCCTCGAAAGCTCGGCTTGGATGATTTGAAATGGCCACAGGGAGCGGAATTCTTTTATACTCCCTTTCTTGTGGATGTTTATTTAAATCAGAATCACTATGCCCAGATTAATTTTTCTCAGACTGGCAATATTTTCGATATTATCTATTTTAAAAATAATCAGATGGATCACCGTTTGGTCTTTGATGATCGAGGCATAGTTTCTAGTGTGATTTATTTTGAAAATAATCAGCCAGACCATCAAGATTATCTGAATCCACAAGGTCAGTGGCAGTTTAGGGAATTCTTGACAAGAGATAATCATCAAGTGCTTGTCAATCCTGAAGTCCAAGAAGCATTCGCAAAGGATGTTTATAGTGACATTGAGGAGCTAATCAAGGAAAAACTGGACCAGTATTTATCTTCTGCCCTAACAAGAGATGATATGCTTATTGTTTCAGCAAATCCTCAACATAACCATCTTTTCCACAAGGCTAAGAGGCATTACAATCTTGCCTTCTCTTTCTTTGGTGAACGCTACCCAATTGAGGATAAAGAAAAAATCCTAGAGGATTTGCAAGGTACACCATTCTTTATTGTTGATAGCTTCAGTAAGGTTCAAAAGATGGATGAACTGATCGGCAAAGCCCAGCTTCCCCCTTATTATGAGGTGTCTCCTTATGACATTCGTCTGCAGACAGAAGAAAGCCAGCAGGAAAATCCAGCAACTGTCTATGTCAATATTGATACTTTACCTGAAGAACATCTTCAAACTGTCTTTAGAACCATATTTGATATGATGCTAGAGAAGGAATGGATGAAGTTACTGATTGGAACTCAGAGTTTGGAGTCTGAAAGAGCAGTATTTATCAGACAATTTTTCAAAGAGTATTTATCGTATCAGCTAGGTTCAGAAGAAAAAGCACAGTTCCATGAAGATATAAAGCCTAAGGAGAGTAAGGCTCTTTTGGAACAAGGAAAAACTCTCAGAGAGAGAATGGAGATTAAGACACATCGCAGTTCTACTGAATTAGCAAAAATTTTGAAGGAGGTTCGTGTCCTTCTTGATTTGGGAAATCCAGCAGATATGCTTCTGCAAATTGCAGGGCTAAGTGGGGGTATTCCTCAGATTAATTTATATAGTTCCTCTTATGTCAAGCATGCAGAAAATGGTTCGATTATAACTGACATTTCTATCCTAAAAAATGTAATATTGTATTATTTGACGGATATAGAGTCAGCATATAAATGCAAGGCTCATTCTTTGAGTAGGATGGAGCAGTACAAAAGGGGAGAAATTGTCGAAATGTGGAAAAACTCAATAAAGGAATTAAGGGAAAATGAGAGAGATTAGTGTTCTACAAATTGCTGATGAGAACTGGCAAGAGCAATATGATATTCCTAGTAATATAAGGTGGAGATTTGTTAAGCCAGAGGATATGGCATCACTTGTACCTACTGATATTGAGATGTTGAGTGGGGGCATAGAAGATAGGGTAAGGCTTGCAAAGATTTATGACCTTATATTGGTGGATACGCTAGAACATTTTGAATACATCACTGTTCTGGATAGCCTGATTCAGCCTTATCGTTTGTTTTACCATGAACGTTGCCAGATTACTACGAAAGATTTGGAAACATTCTTGTTTCGTAAGAAAGCAGTCAAATCTCAATTTGAAAATCCTGAGCAGATTTTGTATCGTTTTTCTCGTGCTTTCTTTCCTCAGCAAAGTGGTTCCAAGCTCAAAGTAAATCATTTAGCAGTTCATTCTCTCTTTAGTGGACAGATTAACTATGAAGGAAGCAATTATCTCAGTTTGGCAGGGGAATTTGGAGAGGACTATCAAACCCTAGCGAACTATCAGTATAATATCTATCTGGATGCAGATACTCCTTTGGATTTGTGGCCAGAATTTAGAATTTCTGGTGACTGCTCAGTCCGCTATGTCATCAAAGGGTATCCTGTCGCGCCTTCACCAATGCAAGAATGGGTTTATGATGAAACGGTCTATGACAAACCTCTAATTTTAGACACGCAGGATTCCTACTATCTAAGCATTAGTATTCAAGCTAAGGGACAAGGAATCGTGAAAATAGGTCCCCTTCATCATCGAGATTCTCATTTAGGCTATGGTGACTTGTTAGTTGGTGGAAATCGCATTATTGATAAAAATAGAGAGGAACTGATTTATTTCTTTCATCCAGGTGATTTGAGACCACCTCTTAATGTATATTTTTCAGGTTATCGTCCAGCAGAAGGCTTTGAAGGATTCGATATGATGGCTGGTATGGGAGCTCCCTTTTTACTGATTGGAGATCCGCGTTCAGAGGGCGGTGGCTTTTATCTTGGATCGGATGAGTTAGAACAAAAGCTCATTCAAGTGATTCGCCACTGTTTGGATGAGTTAGAATTTACAGCCGATCAGTTAGTTTTGTCTGGCTTATCAATGGGGACATTTGGCGCCCTGTACTATGCTTCTAAACTAGAACCTCACGCCGTTATTGTCGGTAAACCCTTGGTAAATTTAGGTGATATTGCTGTAAATGAGTCTTCCCTTCGTCCTGGCGGATTCCCAACGTCTTTGGATATCCTTTATCGTACGATGGGCAAGCTATCTGATGAGACAGCAACAAAACTAAATGAGTATTTTTGGAAAGCCTTTAGAGTTGCTGATTTTTCGAGAACAAAATTTATCATGGCTTATATGTGTCAGGATGATTATGATGGCCGTGCCTATTCTACCTTGGAGGAAGAGCTCGAAAATCGTAATTATAAGATTAGCCTGATTAGCAAGGGCTTTGAGGGACGACATAATGATGATACACAGGGTGTCGTCGGATGGTTTTTTAATCAGTACATAGCACTGCTAATGAATAGTTTTGAAAGGAAATTTAATTCGTGAGATATAAGGAGGAAGTCTATTTTGCTTATTGGGATATGCAAAGTGTATCTCAGTATTTATATGGTTCATCTGTCAGAGTCTTAGAGGATGGTCGAGTTTTATATGAGAATCAATTTATGCCGTCTGGAACAGTTATTCACGAATGGTACTCGAAAGCCAATTATCAGGAATTGAGAAATACAAGTCAACTTCCTGATTTGAAGCGGGGAGAGAAGTATGTCATTGGAAGCTATCTAGAAACTCTTCCTGAGAATTCAACTTACTTAAAAGTTATCTTTATGGATTCGGCTGATGAGGAAATTTTTTCTCATAGTGTGAAACCAGAGGAGACAGCGAGTGTTTATGTACCAACTGACACCCATCATTATAAAATTCAATTGGTCAGTGGAGGCTGTCAGCGCTTCTTGTTTGAGGGGATTTATATTACCCAAGAAGGTGTGGCAGACTATACAGTTAATCGCTATTGGATTTCAGATTTGCTTCATAAGAACAATGAGAAGAATACCATTTACGTTTGCTTTACAGAGCCTGAGTTCAATCGGACAGGTTTTGTTTCAGAAAGAGTGCAGGAACATTTTCCAAATTTGGTAATGGTGAACTCTTCCTACAAAAGTTCACTTTTATATATGGAAAAAGAGTTTTTTGGAATTTTACTCGAAAAAATTGAAAGCCTATCAAGACAGTATTCTTTTGAAAAAGTAGCTTTTATTGGCTATGGACCCATTTCAAATATTGCGGCCCTGTTTTACTCAAAACAATTTTTAACTTCCTATGCTTTAGTGACAGATAGTTTTCTAGCTGAATTAGACTATCATCGCTTACTGGAACGTCATCGAAAACGAGTGAATTATCCGATTTTTAGGGATTTATTGCTATATCGCTTTGATTCAACAAGAGTTAAAGAATATGGAAGTTCGAAGATGGAATCTCAGGACTTATCCAATTTTGTCTATCTGTTAGATCAGTCGGCTTTGTTGAAAAATATAAATCTAGAGACAACTGAAGAGTGGATGAGGGAAAATGTAACCTAAGAATGCCTTTCTATGAATCACTTGTCCTGAAAACCCGTAGGAAAGTCTAATCTGTGTATGACAGATTTTAGCAAAATGTAGTCAATATAAAAATTAGAGTTCAGATTGTCACGACAGTTTACACCTTTTGATGTTGAAAGGCTTTGATGAATTTTGTGAATGAAAAAACAGAAACAGAATGCTATTCACTGTATAAAATGAGAGTCAATTCTATATTGATATGGATAACAAAAGAAAATTAGCGGTCTTTTCTGGGTAATGCTTTGACAGATTGAACTTCAACCCTTATAATAGTAGTGATAAATAGTTTTTGGGAGAAATAATAATATAATGAGCAAAAAAGAAGAGTTATCAGGATTTCAACGCCTGTTATCGAAGATTAAGCGATTGGTCAATGAGGAAGATAATGATTATGATGATCATCATTCTGATGCAGTCGAACTGAAACCTGTTAGCAAAAAGATGAAGGAACAGAAAGAAATGGTGAGGAAGGCCAGTGAGGACTTTGAATTACCACTAGAGTCTGTTTCGGTTATGGAAGTTTTAGAAGCTTTTCAGGAGAAAAATAGTTTAAACATGGCCGAGTTGATAAAAAATGTTAGCCAGAGTTTATCAACTAGTGCGCTCGCTTCTCTTAGCGACTTCATCGCGATTTCCTACAGTGAATCTTATAGTCAAAGTATTTCTGAAAAAGGCTATTCTCTGCGTAATTCAATGTCTGAGGCTAACTCACTCAGTGATTCTGTTTCGGTGTCAGAATCGCTTACGGCTACGTCTATTCAAGAATCTGTGAGCCATAGTTTATATGTTTCTGATTCGGTGAGTACGAGCATGCTATCAAGCAGTGAAAGTATTGCTAGTCATACTGATTCTAGTGAAGTTTCGAATCAGAGTGAACCTGATTCAGAGAATCTTTCGTCTAGCCAAAGCTCTAGTGTATCTGGGTCAAAATCGCCTAGTCTTTCGCAGTCCTTGTCAGTCATTGACTCTGTTTCAGAGAGTGAAGACCCAAGCGTTTTAGCATCAGAATCAATCTCTGAAAGTGTTTCAGACTTTATCTCAGCAAGTGAAAGTCACAGTGACTCCGAATTGGAGCAAAACATCGCCTCTGCTTCATTTAGCACATCAGACTTTATCTCAGAAAGTGAAGACCCAAGCGATTTAGCATCAGAATCAATCTCTGAAAGTGTTTCAGACTTTATCTCAGCAAGTGAAAGTCACAGTGAATCCGAATTGGAGCAGGACATCAACTCTGTTTCCACCAGCACATCAGACTATGTCTCAGAGAGTGAAGACCCAAGCGTTTTAGTATCAGAATCAATCTCTGAAAGTGTTTCAGACTTTATCTCAGCAAGCGAGAGTCACAGTGACTCCGAATTGGAGCAAGACATCACCTCTGTTTCCATCACCACATCAGACTTTGTCTCAGCAAGTGAAAGTCACAGTGACTCCGAATTGGAGCAAAACATCGCCTCTGCTTCATTTAGCACATCAGACTTTATCTCAGAAAGTGAAGACCCAAGCGATTTAGCATCAGAATCAATCTCTGAAAGTGTTTCAGACTTTATCTCAGCAAGTGAAAGTCACAGTGACTCCGAATTGGAGCAAAACATCGCCTCTGCTTCATTTAGCACATCAGACTTTATCTCAGAAAGTGAAGACCCAAGCGATTTAGCATCAGAATCAATCTCTGAAAGTGTTTCAGACTTTATCTCAGCAAGTGAGGGTCACAGTGAATCCGAATTGGAGCAAGACATCAACTCTGTTTCCATCACCACATCAGACTATGTCTCAGAGAGTGAAGACCCAAGCGATTTAGCATCAGAATCAATTTCTGAAAGTGTTTCAGACTTTGTTTCCGATAGTGAAGACCTAAGCATTTTAGACTCAGAATCAATCTCTGAAATTTCTTCAGATTTTATCGCAGAAAATGATTCAGATGAAGTAGATTCGAAACATCTAGTTAATTTAGTAGAAGTTGCAGATAATGTAGGCGAGTTTGTGTATGAGGCAAGTATTCAAGAAACTCAGCCGTGGGAGGATTCTGAGAATGGGAATTCATGGATAGGGCAAGAGAAGGAAGAGGACTTGCAGAAATCGGATTCTCAGCAGCTATCTCGTGAATTTAAAAATGTCGTAAGTGGATTATCTGGTTTGAGCTCTATTATTCATAACAAGGGCGGAAAGAATCATTCAATAGCTAATGATATTTTTGAATAATAACAATCTAGTTTATAAAGAAAAAAATAAAAGGAGTCGTCATGATTAGAAATTTTTTGTCAAATAGTGGGAAAGGTTTAGGAACAACAGATGTTCTTCCAGTTGGTGAATTTCGTGGAGGAGTATTGCACGGGAAAATCGACTATAAAACAGTACCACTAGGTTTTTACGATTTACTAGGACAATCTAAACCGATTAGTTCAAGAAACTATATTGAGGATTTGAATTTGATTCAATCTATGGGCTTTAATGCCTATCGTATCTCTATCTCTTGGGCTCGCCTATTTCCAACTGGAGAAGAGTTAGAGCCAAGCGAAGAAGGATTGAAGTACTATGAAACGATCATTGACGAAGTTCTGGAGAAAGATATCGAACCAATTGTTACGCTCAGTCATTTTGATATCCCTCTTAACCTACATGAAAAGTACGGTGCCTGGAGAAGTCGTCAGATGATTGAACTATTTGAGCGCTACGCAGAAGCTGTTTTCCATTATTTTAAAGACAAGGTAAAATACTGGATTACATTCAATGAATTTAATATTTTGCACCATTTACCATTTTTGGGTGGAGGCTTGTTATTTGAAAATAGAGATAATCGTGAACAGTTAATCTGGCAAGCGGCTCATTATCAATTAGTTGCATCTGCTCGTGTTGTTCAACTAGGAAAAACAATCAATCCAGAGTTTCAGTTTGGTGGAATGCTTGTCGTCAGTCAAAACTATAGCCAGCAAATTGACAATGCTATAGATGCTATGGAAGCTGAAGTTAAGAATCGTGAAAACTATGTATTTACGGACGTTCAAGTTCGCGGTTACTATCCGAACCACTTCTTGCGTCGCTTGGAACGTGAGCAGATTGCTTTGGATATTTCAGATGAAGATCTTTCTAGCTTAAACAGAGGTACAGTTGATTTTATAAGCTTTAGTTATCATGCATCGAATAACTCTGAAGAAGTTTTTGCTGATAAGTATGTAGCTGAGACTAGCACAGAAAAATCAGCTGATCCAGTTGGTCTTCGTTTGGTTATGAATAGTCTATATGACCGTTACCAAAAAGCATTGTTTGTCGTAGAAGATGAACTAGTCTTGGATGGTCCAGATAACTCTGTTATGGAAGAATTGAAAACAAATATTCAAGAAATCGTTAAAACAGTAGAGTTTGATGGTGTTGAACTCCTGGGTTATACACCTCTCAGCTGGGTGGAACTTGATTTTTAAAATAAAATTGGAGCTATTCTATTGAACAGCACCTCAAAAGTTAGATTATTTGTGTCTAACTTTTGGGGTGTTTTCTGATGCCGTAATTTATGAGCCTAAAGTCCATATCTATTAGCTAAGGACAAAAGGAACTAGATTTAATTGCTTATAGAAAAATATAAGCTTATTCTTTCGAATCTTCTGCTTGAAGGCTGTTTGCAACTAAGTGTTTGGATTGAATTTGATCTTACGAATCGTGAAATGCTTCCGCCTTGTCTGCACAATATGAGAAAAACGTCTATACTTATTGCTTCTAAAAGAAGAGGAAGACTATCTAAAATGGGACATATCTAAAGATAAGTTGGGACTAAATGAAAGAATTAGGAAATCTTCAAGCAGAAAATAAAAAAAAAACGATATGCTGTCTAGCATAACGCTGAACTTTATTCTTAACTTAACTATACTGTTCAATTTGTCATGGGCAGTGCATTGAGGAGGTCTTTTCGCCTCTTGAATATACAATATACGTACACTCATGATCTTTGACAAACTCGCCAATCTCAAGTCCAAGTTTGGGAATCGGAATTTCTGGGCGGAAAGTTATTATGTGAGTACAGTATAGGACTTAATGGAACCACAATAAAGAAATAGATTCAAGATTAAAGAAATTATCCAGTAAATGATCTCTTCACGAGTATAGAAATTCGAGAACGAGCAAGGCATGATACTGCGCCAGATAAATTAAGTGTAAAAGAATATGAGAATTCCTTTAGGGATAGTGGTAAGTAATTCCAAAGTCTCTTTAAGAGGAAAGTGATGAGTCAAGAGGAATGAGGCTTGAACAATGTAAAAGTGAGGGTCTTTTGGCGCTGGCTGATAATTTGATCTTATAGCCCTGGTCGCTGTGTAAAATGGTATTTTCATAGTATTTCTCTGTAAAGGTCTGCTCCAGCATAGCTTTCCCTTGTTCTAAGTTAGGCGAAGTGGAAAGATGATAAGCAATAATTTCGCTGTTAAAACCATCTAAAACAGGCGATAAATAGAGTTTCTGAGCGCTATTTGGAATGGCAAATTCTGTCACATCCGTATAGCATTTTTCCATTGGCCTTGATACTTCAAACTGGCGTTGAATGAGATTCTCTGCTTTCTTGCCAATCTCTCCTTGGTGGGAAGAATACTTGCGTTTCCGACGAATTCGAGCTTTTAAACCAAGGATCTTCATCAGACGTTGAACCTTCTTATGATTCACCATGAAGCCACGATTTTTTAGTTCAAGAGTAACTCTCCGATAGCCATAATTTCCTTTGTGCTCACTATAATTGGAAGTATTCCTTGGTTTGGGAGGCCATAATCAAGACTAACACTTCTTTGCGAACGACCTTCAAGAAGAACTTTATCCATCATTTCTCGTTTTAGTTCTGGAGAACAATAACGATTCTTCCCTTTTTTAACGATTTCTATTCCATAACAGTCAATTAATGTCACCATATATTTTAGGCCAGCAATATCCACTCCAAATCTTTTTGAAAGCTGTTTGAAGCTTTGTCCTTGCTTTCTTAGTTCATAGATATGAACTTTATCTTTATAACTCAATTTCATAATAAAATCCCCAAAAGTTAGAGTTTTCTGTCTAACTTTTGGGGTGCAGGTCAAACTGAGTGGAGCTTTTGTATTTAGATGACTAGTCTTTATTTTCGTATGGCAGGATCAAGTTTAAAAGGATACCTGTCATCGCTGATAGGGCAGTACCTGAAAGGGTTACTGGACCGAGTTTAAGAATTGCTCCACCAAGTCCAAGTACCAGCATAGCACTTGCGATGATTAGGTTACGCATCTGGCTAAAGTCCACACGTTCCTTAATTAAGACTTTCAAACCGTTGCTGGCGATAACTCCGTAGAGAAGGATGGACATCCCACCAAGCACAGCATTTGGAATGGTTGAAATCAAGGCAGTGAATTTACCTAGGAAGCTAAGAGCAATTGCGATAAGGGCTGCGTTACGGATAACAGAGACAGAAGCGATGCGAGTCATTCCGATAACCCCTGTATTTTCTCCGTAAGTCGTATTAGCAGGTCCACCGAGGAAGGCAGATACAGATGTTGCAATCCCGTCACCGAGAAGGGTACGATGAAGACCTGGTTCTTTCAAGAATTGACGGCCACAGATTTGGCTTAAAACGGTATGGTCACCAATGTGCTCTGAAATGGTTACGATAGCAATAGGCAAGATTGCGATAGTTTCAGGACCAAAGTATAAGTTGTACTCTTTAAAGGCACCACCAGTATTAAATGGCAAGTAGAAACCAGGAATTTCGAACCAGTTAGCTTCTAGAACGGGTGTAAAGTTAACTAAACCAAGCATCATAGCGAAGATATAACCACCGATGATGGCAAAGAGGAAGGGAATGATTCGTAGGAACCCTTTTCCTTTTGTATTGATAAAAGCGGCAATCAAGAATGTAACAACGGCTACAAGAGCGTTTTTCCAGTTTCCGTCTGCCACAAGCCCAGCATTCGTTACAGCAGAACCAGCAAGACCAAGACCGATAACGATAATCATTGGTCCGATAATGATTGGTGGCAAGAGTTTGTCAATCCATTTCGTACCAGCAAAACGAACACTTGCGGCTACAAGGACATAGACCAAACCAGTCAAGATAACCCCTGTTTGAGCAGCAGATACATCCCCACCCATCTCTTTCATAGCTAGAGACATAGCCGTGATAAAGGCGAATGAAGAACCTAGATAAACTGGGACTTTAAAGCCAGTTGAAACCATATAAATCAAGGTTCCGATACCAGATGCAAAGAGGGCAACGGATACAGGCATTCCCAAAATCAAAGGAACTAGGATGGTCGCACCAAACATAGCAAAAACGTGCTGGAAGCTGAGGAGGATACCTTTCCCAGCTGAAGGACGTTGATCAACGTCTAGTAACAAATCAACAGTTGATTCTTGTGTCATATAAACCTCACTTTTGGGCACCAAAAAAGAACCCATTATTTTACAGCAATAGGCTCTCAGAGTAAGACTTTTTAAAAAATAGCTATCTTTTAAAAATTTATATAAATCTG
>ERZ773254.1227-NODE-1227-length-11867-cov-8.565781_pt1 | contig 11867 bp, 13 predicted proteins | sample MGYA00580516_ERZ773254 | MGnify/ENA primary metagenome ERZ773254 (study PRJEB29015, sample SAMEA2738158) | human oral metagenome | biome: human oral; feature: human-associated habitat; material: saliva | place: China | collected 2192 ...
GAGCGCTTCCTTGCCATGGAAGAGGCCAGGAGTTAGAGTCTCCTTACCCGCACCACAAACGAAATCATTTGATTCAATGAACCCTTTCCAGGGTTCATTTAGCTTATAAGATACTTTTGACCCCTTAAAAGTGTCTTTTTTAATGGGCTCAATTATGAAGTTAGAGAAGAATATTTTTAAAAGCTGGTCCAGCTCGCTCATGTCATCAAGTTTTTCAAAAATAACAGGGAAAAACTCAAAAAGTTTGAGATATTCATCAAATGTAATTAAGGAGTCCTTTAATAAGCGTCTTCGACTGACTATTAGCTCATAACGCTGTTCTAATTCCTTTTGCTCATCAAGAAGCTTGCCAAGATTGTAATAGTCTTTTAGCTCGGGGCTCTCTAATATGAGCGCTTTTGTTTGCTCATACTGTTGTTTTTTAAGCGCTAGCTTCCGTTTTAGGCTAGATACCTCACTAGTGAGCCTATTGCTTTCGTGCTTCATGGACCTTTCGGCACTTGATTTAATAACCAAATAATTACTCTTTTTAATGAATAAATATTCTTTAAAGAATACCTCCGCTGTATCAATAATAGTTTTTGCACGAATTGACTTTCCATTTAAATTGCAATATCTGTTTTCACATTTATAGTAGTATCTGTAGTCATATTTTTCACCCGTTGTCTTATTTCGCTTATTCGTAACCATTGAGGTCATAGACTCGTTACAAGCCCCACAAATGACTCTACCTCTAAATAAATTAGCAAATATCTCACCACCTTTTGGCTTATTGATAGCATAAACTTTAGAGGAATCCAAACTATCAATTTTATTTATTTTTAAATATTCATCGACAGTAATTATGCTCTGAAAATCATATTCTTCTAATAAATTTTTGTAGTGTTTACCCCACTTTAAAACACCAGCATAAAATGGGTCTTTAAGGGTCTTTGAGACATCGTCCTTGGACCATTTATGGCTTTGGTAAGGACCTCCTGCGCGCTTTTGAACAGTATAGGTTTGCTCATTAATCCACTCTCTAATATCTTTTTGAGACTTGCCGTTTAAAGCTAGTTCAAACATGTGCTTAACCTTTGTAAAGTTTTTTGGGTCAGGTTGGAAAAAGCGATTTGAATCTAGTATATAGCCGTGCTTAAATTTACCGATAAATTCAGCATCTTCTATAGCCCTTTTATTACCACGGTCTACTGATTCGGAGAGATGCTCAGAGTATTGTTTAGCCATTACAAACGTGATGCCAAGCAGCATCTTGCCTGCTGGATTATTTTCAAATGTAAATGTCGCAAACCTTAAGTCCTTAATTAAACCCCTGTCTACTAGGTCGATAATAACACCCGCCTCTTTCATATTTCGTGATAGACGGTCAGGATGCCAAGCTATCAAGCCATCTATCCTTCCATTTTCAATATCATCTATAAGTTTATTAAATTCATCACGTGTATCTGCAATTTTAGCAGAAAAGCTTTCCTTGTATATCTTTTTGATACTTAAGCCATTTGGTGTAATAACTTTATCTACACACTCCTTTATTTGGTCTTCTATTGATGAAGCTTGCCTGTCTTCACTTGTAGTAGATTTACGAGCGTATAATCCATACTGTACGGGCTTAAGTGAACTCTCATTATTTTCAGGACCGCTACCTGCAAGTTTATTTAGTAATAGCTTTACACTTGTGGAGTTGTTACTATTCTGCATAATCCCTATTATAAGCCCTTGTCTATTGTTAGAGCTAATTTAGGCTATAGGAAATTATAAAAGAATCTTTATTCCTCTACTGACTACATAGCGCTGTTTATTTGATGTGGTATTTATTTTTTCATTTTGCTTATTAATATACCTGAATAATATATTAAGTAATTTTAATATGTTTTCATCGGCGAAAGCTTTTCGGTTAGACAAAGAGGACATCCGAGACTCCTTGAAGTAGCTACTTCAGTTAGTCCGCTAAAAGCCCCTTTTTTTGCCGAGTTGTTCTCGTATGCTTATTTTTATGTGTAAATCATGCTACCCGTTTTTTGCGCGGTACGTCTCCGCTATGTAGCCACATAAAATGCGGTAGTTTATTAATTACATCGTCTATTATATCAAAATTCAAATCTTACATCAAAATGATATAATGGATAATGTCTAGATTCACAATAGGGCTCATTTTATCCCGAAAATGGGCAGCCATTTGCTAAAAGCAATAGGGATAAAACCCTCGTTGTGGGTCTAGACAGCCAGCAGTGGCTGTCCTTTTTTAATAACTAAACGGGGGTATTATGAACAATACACAGCAATCATCAAATTCTAAAAAACAAAAAAACTATATACACACACGGGAGCAAAAAGGTCATAGTATCATAAAACATATATGTTTTGGGTGGATGGCACTATGGATTCCTGCTATATATTACACAATTAGTCCTAATCACTACTGGCACGCTTAAAAAGTATGGTAATTTTGCACCCATAAAACTACCATTTATACAGCGGAATGGTGTTCTATCATACGGGAGGGCGATTACCCCCCCGTATGATAGTCTTTATATTAGTAATAGCCTTTGACGGTTGGTTATATTGGCGTATACTTACCTAATAAATTATTGATAGTGATTGCTTATACTGTGCCGTACGTCTTTTTATTACTGGAGCTGGACCGGGGTAGTCCATAATGTATTCAAAAAGTTTAAGTAGATTCTGTAATCCCGCACCACAGAGGAACTTTCTGAGATTTGGCCGCCCTGTTGGGCGGCTTTTTCTAGACTTTGGCAGAGCCAAAGCCAGATGTTTTCTTGGGGGGGTAACGGATCGCTTTGGCGACTAGGTGTGGCGCGCTACATCTAGTGTAAGTGCGCTAGATGTAGCGTAGTTCTTAACAAAACCTCACCTGCAAATTAAGTATTAAGAACAACTCGCCATCATCTTCGTATAAATACCCAAAATCATGCCGAGAAGTGCTTGGTGTGTCAAGTTTAGTATTGTTGAACAGATAATCTCTAAAGTCATCATCATTATACAAATGATAGCAAAGCAACATGCCGTCATCGCGCACGATTATGTAGCCGCCGTATGTCGAAAGTCGAGTGTCCCACTCGCGACTCGGCACCATGCCGAGCGCAACTGCGCGCAAAAATGATTTCACTTTATAACTAATTTCTACCGCTCCCAAACCGTGCAAACCTTTCGCCCCGCTTAATGCACATAGCTGCGTCATCGTCACGCCCTGTCCTGAATAATAATCAACAAGCATGCTTGCAAGAATATCTGGCATGATACTGTCAATCACACGCATGTTGCGAGTAAAGACGGTGCTTTCTACATGCGAAAACTCTAAAACGCCACCAGCCTCGACAATTGCTTGTATCCTATCTCTCATTTTTCGCGAGCCGCCTATATTGTTGATTTCGCTAAAATCACCGTTGAAGTTCTGAACTTTATAAATGAAGTTCGTTCGCTTGCTTGCATTAAGTAATGTTGACGCTCCGCCAACCTGTGACTTTATTGAGAAACCGACCGGCTTACTTTGAGTAATCAGCTCGTCCTTGATAATCACCTCGATGTCTGATTTCATATTGGAGTTTGCTTTGATTTTTTCTAGGCGGTATTCACTCATTAACGCAACCGCCTCTGGCAACGCAAAGGTGCTGGTGTTGGCTGATTTTATCGCTTCAAACACTCTCTGAGCTTTTTCTGGTAATAGATGTGTGCTCACGGCGTCGATCAATTGTCCATTTTTTGCCAAAATACGCACCACGCCATCTTGCTCAAGATCATATACATAAGGCCTGTTGTCGACATCTTCACGGAATACTTTTAGAAAAGTGTATTCGTCATCTGTTGGCTGCAAGTTCATGTCTGCTGCTTTAATTTTGTTTTCACTAAAGAGCTTGAAGAGTACATATAGCTCCGACCATTCGCCTTTATTTGCCGTCAAGGTGTATGCGTTCACTATTTAAGCCTCTTCATTATTTCATTAGCAGTAGCCTGTATAGCTGGCACAGCAACCGAGTTGCCAAGCTGTTTCATTGCTTGCGTTTCAGATACAGGAAACTCAAAATCATCAGGAAAACCTTGCATGCGTAAGCCTTCTTTTGGCGACAGTCGACGTACCTCACCGTCAACTATATACGTATCCCAGTTGCGTCGGTCGCCTATGCCAGACCCGCGGCCACCAACTCGCAAAGTATAACCAATCACTTTATTGACCTTACCCTCAAATACATCGTCCATCGTCATAGCGAGCTTGACCGGCTCTGGAAACTCAAACTTGATGCTTTTGTCTTTGAAGCCAACCATAAATAACCGCGGCCGATGCTGCGGCACGCCGTAATCGGACGCTTTGATTACTTTGTGATAGAAACTATAGCCCAGGTCTTCGGTCAATATTCGCCGAATTGTCGCGAATGTTCGTCCGCCATCATGAGTCAATAGCCCTCGGACATTTTCAAGAAAAAATACACTTGGCTGTTTTTCCTTAATGATATTTGCAACGTCAAAGAAGAGTGTGCCGCGAGCTTCATTAAATCCTTTTTTCAGCCCTGCTTGAGAAAATGGCTGACACGGAAAGCCGCCTGTAATAATGTCAAAATCTGGAATACTTTTTGGCAATACTTTCGTAATGTCGCCAGCAAATGTTTGGTCGATCGTCTCAAGCGCGAATAGCTCTGGCTGGATTTTTTCGAAGTTCTTTTGATAGGTCTCTCGCGCCGCCTTGTCCCATTCGCTCACAAAAACACATTTCGCCCCAAGATTATGAAAGGCCAGATGAAAGCCGCCAATACCAGCGAATAAGTCGATAAAGGTGATTGTCTTCTTTGTCATACTTCCTCTGCGATATGCTTTAAGCCGCAAGTAGTCACAACAAAAAAAGAAGCAACCACGAACGGTTGCTTACACCTTTAACGCCTGCTTGCACAGGTTTTGTCCGTGGCTGCTTTTTTATGTGCAAGTCCACAAACAAAAGAATGTGTTTTCAGGCGTTAAAAGTTTTTAAGGTGTAAGCTCTTTTATTATAGCGTACCTCTAAAAAAAGCGGAAGACACCCACAAACAAAAGTGCTATAATGGATACGGGATTGCTTAGGCAATCGGTACGCTTTTATCTTTCCTTCTCGCTTGAGGTGTTGTGACATGGCAACTATGCCATAAATAGTCCCCCTTTAATGTTATTCTCATAATACATTATTGTGTGACTGTTACGCCCGGCTTCGCCGGCGCGAGACCTACCGACTACGAGGCCAGTCCTTGTACCGATACGTTTCTAGAGGCCAAAGTACGTTGTATGACCTTTTATGGACAGTGCGGAAAGCGAGACCCCGCGTATGCGTGGAGAAAGGAAGTTAGATGAAACTACAGCGTACTAAATATAAACGTACGACTCCAAAGTCTCTTACTGAGTACTCATCTATGAGCATCAGTCTGGGCGATGGCTCTAAGCTACTAATTGCAACAGTAGTGAAGATCATCGAAAAGTACTTTGGTCTCCTCTATGTTTCTATCTATCATAGGTAGACACATACAGGAGATTATGGAGAAAATAGAGTTGTTGGAAAAATTACTTTCAGAATACCCCGCAGACGCTGCGGTATTTTGTGCGTCTGAGCCAAAATCTGATGGTACATTCCGCCCAATTGTTAAACCCAATAAACCGCTTAGTGACTGGCTTAAGCGAGTCAAGCGTGCGCTATATCAGCAACGAAAAGATTGGCCAACCTTTATTCACGGCGGCGTTAAAAAGCGCAGCTACATATCGTTTGCTCGACCGCACACAAATAAGAATACTGTCATTACGGTTGATATACGCGATTGTTTCGGTTCTATCAGCCAAAATAACGTGCAGATTGCGCTCATTGAAAAGCTTGGACTACCTAATGGACTTGCGTGCCGTCTTGCAACAAAACTATGCCACAAGCGTCGCATACCACAGGGTTTTGCAACAAGCAGCTACCTTACTAATCTATACCTGAATGACACGCTACTTATCATAAAGCGCCAGATGAGTCGCATGGGCGTAGATATGACTATATACGTGGATGATATTGCACTATCCTCGCAACATATCGATAGTGCAAAAGTCATCAACATTGTCTCGCAGGAGCTATCGCGAGCAGAGTTAGCTATCAGCAAAGCAAAAGTGAAAGTTATGCACTCACACGGACCTCAAATAATTTGTGGTCTCATTGTCAATAAACGAATCTCTCTTACCAGACAAAAGAAAAAAGAATTATTTTCCGATATTGCCAATGGGCGCATGAGCGAAGCAAGCCTGAGTGGCTGGCTAGCAAATCTAAATATGATTGATAAAGAGTTGATGAGAAAGTTGCATACATATGCCATAAAAAATGGCAACATGAAGTTGGGTGCGTAGCGCGGCAGCTTTGCTACCTGAACGAAACACCAACACCTCCACTGTCATAACAGTAGTCGTCCTTGCTCAGAAAACACCTTTTTCAACTAAAAAATAAAAAGATAGGCAGGGAAAATTTCAAAAAGATAATTCAAAGGATTTTTCTGGTAGGGCGAGCGAACGCTTGCGCTCGAAATAAGTTCGAGCTTTGGCGTATTGCCGCCAATTCAATATTTAACCATCCGAACGGGTGGTTTTTTCGTATTTATAACATTATTTATCGCCAACCTATAATGCATGAGTAAAGTATTGATAATCGTTTTGAAATTTTCTAGACTACACTATTTAACGCAGTCAGTCCTTAGATAGCTAATTACATTTGACATAATACCCCCAGGGGGTATATGATTATTTTATGGATACAGCAGACATCAAACGACGAGCCCTGCATCGCACAAAGATCATATTAGGACAAATGCGCGGACTCGAGAAACAAATTACCGACGACGCGTATTGCATGGATGTTTTAACTCAAAGTCTAGCAATACAAAAGTCATTAGCGTCGCTTAATAAACTTATTCTGGAGCGACATCTCCGCACGCACATTGCCGATAAAATGGCGTCCGGCGACGAAGCTCAACAAAGTAAAGCGATAGAAGAATTACTCAATCTATATGAATTAAATAATATAAGGACAAAATAATGAATCACGAATCTCATAATCATTGCAATACAAAAAATTCAATCAAACGTATGGCGCTAGCGGCAAGTTTACACTGCCTGGCGGGATGTATGATTGGTGAGATGATTGGCGTTACCATCGGCACACACGCTGGATTTGCGCCACATACTACGATCATTTTAGCGTCAGTCTTAGCTTTCATCTCCGGCTACACCGCGTCAATCATACCGTTAGTACGCGCCAAATTATCGCTCATAAAATCCTTAAAGTTAGTTTTCGCCGCCGACACATTGTCCATACTGTCAATGACCGTCGTAGACAACATAATCATGCTAATCATTCCGGGCGCCATGGATAAGAACTTAACTCATCCGATTTATTGGGTTAGCCGGCTAATTTGTATGCTCGCCGCGTTTGCCGTATCATATCCCGTCAATCTGTATTTATTACGTCGAGGCAAAGGTCATGCATTGACTCATCATTATCATCACATGTAATTTATTTGTTTTGATTTTCCCCATCATCTCGCTTATACTTAAATCATGAAAACTTGGCAAGATGTCACCTCTCTTTATCAAATTTATCCGCGCAGTTTTCTGGATACGAATGGCGATGGAATTGGCGATTTGAACGGCATTACCGAGAAGATGGATTATTTATCATGGCTAGGCGTCGATTCGATTTGGATTTCCCCATTCTTCGTATCACCGCTGACTGACTTTGGCTATGATATCGCAAATTATCGATCTATTGATCCGACTTTCGGAAAAATGCACGATTTTCAGGCGCTTCTTAAAAAGGCTCAACAAAATTCTTACAAACTGACGCAGATAGTCGCTCGTCAAATAACTTGCTAAATCTGCCAAGTTGTTAACAGAGTTAGATATGTGCCACATTTTCGGTGTGGCGCATATCTTCTACCTTGCCGCCCGATCCAAGTTCGTACGGCTCGTTTTTTACACTCAAAATAGCGTAAAATACCACCACGAAAATAGTCTAGTTAACCCTGAGCTATTTATCAATCTTACTCAATAACCCACCATAATTATACGGCGTGAATTTGTCATTAATAAAGATCGGATAGGCCGGAGTTTTTACTCCCATTTCCTCTGCCAAACTCTGGTCAATTGGCTGGAATGCTTTTAGATTTGCCTGATCAAGATTTAACCTCGTTTTATCCTCCAGAGCCATCCGATATACAAAGCGAAACTTCTCTACCTCTGAAGTCGCCTGACAATCAGCAATTTCCTTTTCAGCAAGCATTTGCAGCTTCTGGCGCCAGATTTTCACATCATTCAACCTGCTCTGCACGCTAATTTCTATCGACACGCAATTTAGCGCATACTTATTTATACAATCATAATCTGCCACAATCACCCGAGGCAAACCTAATAACCATGACGCACCCAGCAACTCTTCATTTGCACTCTCCCCGACAAACGTACAGTCATTATCCGGGCAAAACGTATTGTGAAAATCAAGCGCAATATCATATTCCTTGCACATTTTCAGTAGCTCAATCGGGCGCTGCTGTTCGTATATGCCGCTTGATTTCACGCCGGGAAATGACCGGTTCAAGTCTTGTTCGACGAACCGCTTATTTATTTTTATAGCTTCCTCATTCGCCAGTACGCTGTCAATATTTTCCAGCGGATTTTCCTGTAAACTCTTGACCAGATCAATGCCCAGCATTTCATTCCCGTGCATGCCGCCAATTACTAATATTTTCATGTTCTTATCCTCCTTATATATTATTTTTTACCGAGATAAATCAATTGATACAAAATTCCGCCAATCAGGAACATCAGATTTGGCTTTATCAATGGTCGCATCATCGCCAAAGTCTCTCATGGCCACGCGCGTCATCGCTGGCACAATAGTCCGATAGGCTATCTTCGTCTGATCTAGGCGACTGGAAAATCCGTATACCATTGAACGAAAATTTACTAGATTATTACGTCTCGAGACTTGGCGGTCAGCAAAAACTTCGTCCAGCCACAATATCTCTGGGCTAGGAGCAGCGGTTGGCGCGTACTTCTGCTTAAGCCACGCTGCCATCTCTAGCGACCCAGGATATTTTTCCGCCGCAATCTGTATTGGATCAGCCGTCCAAGCGACCGCCGCCAATGCCAGTCCCGCTGACGTCTCCTCGATATACCAACACGCTGGGCGCGTCTCGCCGATAGCATCAAATTTCTCGGTCAATTCCTGCTCTGTATAAGCTTCGTCTCCAGTCACACTGCCACAAGCTTGACATATATCACCAGGATTTTGACGAGAATAGCCTGACGAGCAGCCGCCGCATTTACTTACTTCATACCAAGGCTCTGCCGCGAACGCCGCTTGATACGCGGGAATAATCGTGTCGTAATTCTCTCTCGCCTCATCTGGCGCGGCGAACCTCGCTGTTCTTATTTCACTCATAAATATCTCCAAAAATTAACTAAATTGACTGTCAAAAAATCAAAACGCCAGCGTCGCGCCGGCATTCATTTGGATTTATTCACAAACTACTCAGCGCGAGCTGGCAAAACGTGAGAATGATGCTTGAAGACGTTTTTATAACCGCCAGTGCCGTTTTGCATCCAGTCGCTAATCCTGGCAACCGTACGACTACTGAGCTTCGTTGCCGCGATGATGTCGGCGTATTTTTCGCCTTTTGACAACATTTTGGCGGCTTGCAGACGTGCGCCAACTTCAATAATCTCCTTCTGAGTCATGACATCGCGAAGAAACGCTCGTATTTCATTAGGGTCACTTATACTAGCAAGAACATCCGCCAGCTGACGCAACTGTTCATCTTTCCAAATATCGTTCTTGTCATTCATATTTTTAGTTTACCAAAGTAAAGTAGGAATGTCAACAATCTTCATATCATCGTCTAAAAACTGGAATTTTGCTCTCATCTCGCTTATACTTAAGCCATGACCTGGCAAGATGTCGCCTCTCTTTATCAAATTTATCCGCGCAGCTTTCTAGATACCAATGGCGACGGAATTGGCGATTTGAACGGCATTACCGAGAAGCTGAATTATTTATCATGGCTGGGAGTCGATTCGATTTGGATTTCCCCGTTCTTCGTATCACCACTGACCGACTTTGGCTATGATATCGCAAATTATCGAGCTATTGATCCTACTTTTGGCCAAATGGAAGATTTCCAAGCGCTACTTAAAAAGGCTCACGATCTCGACATTAAAGTTATGATTGACCTCGTTCCCTGCCACACTTCAGACCAACATCCGTGGTTTCAAGAATCCAGATCTTCACGCGACAACCCCAAGCGAGATTATTATGTCTGGCGCGACGGAAAAAATAATAGCGAACCTAACAATTGGCGGAGTTTGTCTGGCGGCAGTTCATGGGAATTTGACGAGCGCACTGGGCAATTTTACCTGCATTCATTCCTGAAAACACAGCCAGATCTGAATTGGGATAATCCCACCGTACGTGCTGAAATGAAAAACATAGTGCGATTTTGGTTTGATATGGGCGTTGATGGAATGCGCGTCGATGCAATTTGGGGAATCTCTAAAGATCCTGGCCTGAAAGACGACCCACACAACCCCGATTTTTATGGCAATCCAGACGATTACGGAGCATTTATCCACGACCACTGTAAAATGGGACCGTATTTTCAGGAATATTTGCAAGAATTGGCATCAGTCTGCGATGAATATGACGACAAGCAAATGGTGTTTGAATTTTATCCCGACGATAAGCTGGGCGATATTTATCATCAATACGGCCAAATCCTGACAGTTCACCCAAAAGCCTCGGCGTTTTTCATGGAATATCGCGACAATGAATGGCACGCTAAAAATATTGAGAAAAAAATCGATAATTACCTGCAATCAGCGAACTCAACCACGCCATTTTTTTGCATTGGAAATCACGATCAGCCGCGAATTGCCTCCAGATTGGGCGAAGAACGTGCCCGCGCCCTCAGCTTCTTAAATCTCCTCACCCCAGGAATTAGTGTAGTGTATTACGGCGACGAGATCGGCATGACAAACGGAGAATTGACCGCTGATGACATTCAAGATAATTTTAGCCCCGCCAATTCTGTTGTTGATAGTCGAGATTTGGAACGTACGCCAATGCAATGGAATGATTCGCAATTTGCAGGCTTTTCAAGTGTAAAACCTTGGCTTCCTGTTAATGATAATCACACGAAGATTAACGTTGATAGCGAAAAGATCACAAACGATTCTCTGCTTAATATGCACCGAAAATTATTAAAATTGCGCCAAACCTTCCCAATTCTTAAAAATGGCAATTTAAGCATCGTGCAAAACACTGGCAACGGATTTATTCTCGGGTTAAAAAGAGAACTGGCTGGTCAACGTGCTTACATTTTCATCAATTTCGCGGACACAGAACAAAGCTTCTCCATTCCAGAAAACGCCAAGATCATTGCTTCAACTCACTCTGTCGATTTAATTACCGCAGAAAATCTCCAAATGACGATTCCAGGATATTGCGGAGTTTTACTTATTGTCCAGTGATAAAAACGTTCAACTAGAATAAGGTTCCTGTTTCTATATCACATTCTCCCATGGGATAAACGCCCGCACATAGAGCCGCCAACTTTGCCATATTCTTTTTAGTTTCCTCATTGTCGGCAGCCTCAGTGAGAGCTTCCAAGTCTTGATAGTAATCATCACTGTTTTGGCTAGATTCTATCGTATCGTTCTCTAACTTCTCGTCACCGACCTTGCTAGCTTTCCCACAAAAGCCGAAGTTCCTCGTATCATTATTCAATGCTGCCAACTGCACATCTGTATTTGTCCCGTTCGAACCATAATCAATACACGGCATTTCTCTACACTCCTCCTCTTTTTACTTTGTCTAT
>ERZ773254.1230-NODE-1230-length-11858-cov-9.549606_pt1 | contig 11858 bp, 14 predicted proteins | sample MGYA00580516_ERZ773254 | MGnify/ENA primary metagenome ERZ773254 (study PRJEB29015, sample SAMEA2738158) | human oral metagenome | biome: human oral; feature: human-associated habitat; material: saliva | place: China | collected 2192 ...
CATACCAAGACGGACTACTTGCATATGCGTTTTCAGCCAAGTTATACGGAATATCGGCGATAACCAATTGCGCCTTTGGGATTTGATAACGTTTGTAATTTTGAAAGCTATCGTTAAATAGTTCTATTTTCTGCTGTTTTGTTTTCATACGCTTTATCCCATACCCTTTCTATTTCTTCATCTGTTAGTGGTGTGCTATCAGCATATTCATTCCACCACTTCACCAATTCTTCTTTTGTATCAACGTCATACATTGCGATCAACACCGCACAGTCAATTAATATTTCTCGTCTTGTCTGGTGGTTTTTTTCGATATTACTTTCGAGCAATTTAACATTTCCACTTTGATTTTCAGACATTATCTGTTCCCACATTTCAGGAGGCATCTTCTTTGCCTTTGCAAAAAGTTGCTGTGCTGTCGGTGGATATGCTGATTCTGTTGATTCCATATAACTTTTTAGCGCGCCTGCGATTGAAATTTGGTTTGCATCTGCTAATACGATGCAGAATGAATTGAAGATATCTATTATCTCTTCTTTACTTTTCCCTGCGTAGTATTCTGGGTATCGCATGCGGAGCGTTTTTAATAAGCTTTGTACTTGTTCACGGTTCATGTCAGAATGGCAATCCTCCGTTTTCGTATGTCGGCTTCTCTGGTTGGCTCAGGTAGTTCTCAAACTTGGAACCGAAGAGCGTTTCGGGTCGCAAATACTTCGCCATCTTGTCATCGTTGATCCAGTCGATGCATTTCTTGTCGATTACCGTCATGCAGTCTTGCATCGTGAATCCATCGTTCAGTCGTGCGATGATATGCCGCCTTGAACTTTCGCTATGCCTGTACTGTGACCCTGTACGCAGGTTCAAATAATCAATCACTGCATCAGCCTGTTTTGTTTTGCTCTTCTTGAGTGTGTCTGCTACCTCCGTTCTACCAGTTTGTAGATCATGCTGAACCATCGTTTCACCATCTTCGCTCAGTTCGTAGTTGATTAGTTCTTTCTCTGGACCATACTCAGCTATGTCGATTATTTCCGGTTCAATTGGTTCGGGTTTTTCTTTTTTGGAACCCGAACGTATATCTTTAGAATTCTTATCTATGAATAATCTATTTATATCTTTATCTTTATCTATCTCTTTCTCTTTATCTTTATCTACGTCACTTAATTCGTCACTTTTTTGTAACAATTTCGTAACATTAGCGTCACTTAATCCGTCACATTGTGACGCTCTTTGACTTCTGAGACGTCTCATTCTTTCAGCTGAACCCCTCTCACTTCCGATAAGATTTTCATAGTTTGCGATGGTCAAACAACCATTTTCATCTTTGTAAATAAGACCTAAATTTGTATATAAATTCAGCGCTGTTCGTACTGTATCAATATTGAAATAACGTGTGTCACGTTGGATTTTTTCGACGTCGTAAGGAATGATTATTTCGTTCATTCTTCTTTCCAATTTTCCATTTGTTTTGGCTGTCATGAGACATAACATTTGGTAAAGAACAACGTAATTTGCACCATCTTTTTGGCTCATCAAAAAATCTACCGCATCACTGTTCATAAAGTCTGTTTTAAGTTTTATCCAATAGAATTTTCTTTCTGCCATCAGATCATCCCTCCTGCTTTCTTACAGACGAACGTCTGAACGCCTGTTGCTTTTTGTACTTCTTCTTTGAACTTGTATTGTCGTGCATGGCGGTCGCTCAGGTGCATCAAGAAGATTGCCTTGCATTTGGTTAGGTCTAATCGTTTCAGGTGCTTTATGCAATTGCTTAGGCTCATGTGACTGTTCAGGATGCGCTCGTATCTGTGGATGTTTCCGAGGTCGTTATCTTTCTTTGCATTTTCAAGTGCGAAGTGTAAGACCTGTCCATCGTAATTTGCCTCGATCATCACGTAGTCAAATTGAATTCCATCCATGCGTGCCTTGAAAAATTTCGAGTCGTTGACAAACAGGATTGTTTCTACTCCTGTGCTGATCATGAAGCCTAGTGGCTCGTCTGCGTCGTGTTCTACCTCGAATGGCACAACTGTTGTATCTAGTGCTATGAGTTTGGCTGTGCCTGCTCTTAGCGTTGTTGCCGGATCACCGGCAGTGATGTATTGATTGGCATAAACCTTTGCGCCTCTGCGTTTGAAATCTGCTACTGATCGGCAGTGGTCGGCGTGTCCATGCGTTACGAGCACGCCGTCAATCTCTGCCAAGTTGATTTGATTGATTGCTGCCTTTGCAGTTATTTCTTTGTATGGCAGCCCTGCCTCCAGTATCAATTTAACCGGAGGTTGGGCGCCTTTTCTTTGTAACTCAATGTAGTAACTGTTTCCTGCAGAGGAACTGCCGAAGCATATCATTTTCATATGTTCGTTCTCCTCTCTTTTCAGCGTTTAGAATGGGCAGTCGTCTGAGGCGATTTCCTGCATAGCTTCTGCTGTTGGTGCTGCCTTTACCGTTGTTTTCTTCGCGGTTGTACGTGTTTCTTTCTTCGGTTCTTCTGTCGGTTCGCTGATAACCTCGCCTGTGGCTTCGTCAAATTGCACTGGACGCTCGATTTGTTCTGTGTTGGAGTGTTGCTCCACCTCAGCCTCAAGCGCCTGTTCTGCGTCAATACGTGCGTCACGTGGCGCTTCGTCGATTGTTTCAAATAATTCACGCTCATATGACGATGCAAAATCTTTTGGAATTGGTTTTAGAATGTTGTTTTTCATCTTAGTGAGCAACATTCCCTCTCTAGAAAATGGCAAAGCGTATGATGGATTCATCTTTTTTAATGCCTCTTGATCTTTGAATATTTCTTCTAATGTCAAACCGTCTAAGCGTTCAAGAAATTTTTGTTTTGCCTCTTTGTTTGGATAATCCTTATCCCACATGATGCTTTGATTAATCTGGGCGATGATATTTTTCTTAACCCCTTCACGTTCAGCGATTGCAAATTCAATTCTGCCATCTTCGTATTCGACTGGATAAACTACGCGAACCACTTTTCCGTAATAATCTTTTGGTTTCCAAGTTGGGGGCGTAATTTCCAGACCGTTAAAACTTGGATATGTGAACTCATCGTGTTCTCTTACAACCCAGCATGGATGTAATTTCTTGATGCCGACAGCGTATTCTCTGACAAGTTTTTCGTTTCCTGTTCCCTCAACTCCAAACTCAAAGTGATTTGAATATGTGCCATCTGCCATTTTCTTTCGTCTATTGATTAGATAACACTGCCGTGGTAATGCTCCAATATTCAATCTCAATGCAGTTACTTGTTGAAGAATAATTCCAATTTCGTTTTGGTCATATTCTCCTAATCGCTTATTTTCCTCTTTGGCAGTATTGAACATGGCCGCAACCATGTTCATACCGCACACTGTTTGTTCTGCATCAAGTTGTATATTTTGTGATTCTACAGTTTTACCAAGTTCCTTCATGTAGTATTCTTGGGCTTTTCCTAGTCCTGTAGATGTTTTGAAGCTTAATTGATTGCTTCCGGTTGTTGCCGGAACGGATGCTTTCCCATACGATATATTGCTTGTTTTTTCAGTCATATTATTAGCCTACGATTACCTTTCCGGATTTAATTTCCTCTTCTAATTCTTTTGATAAATATTTGATTATTGACTGCTGACATTGATATTTCCATGCGCCACCATCCGCGTCAAACAGTGCCACTTCACCGTTTTTGTTGATTCTCAGCAAGAACTTTTCAAGTGGTTGCGAAACCTCGTAGAACGTTCTGATTGGAATTAAGTTGATAAGCGGTGGTAATGTCACAAAACCTTTTAAATTCACGCCTTCGCTGGCAACTACTGTTTGCGTTATTCCGTCGTCTCCGATTTCAATCGATGTATCTTTTGATAACTTGCTGATCATTGCGATCAGCTTATCTTTGTTCCCTGCATCATCCTGTACGAAGCATGTTTGCAATTGAATAATCATTGCTTCAACGCTAATGTACTGATTGAAGCGAATATCCGGTGACTGTGCAAATGCCATAAACGGCTTTTGTCTGTCTTTGTTAACATCGTATGATGTGTACACATACACGCTCTGTTCTTCGACGTTTAGTAAAAGTGGTAGATTGTGCTGATCACCTAATTCATTTTTTACGTTTGCAATCAACATTGATAAATTATTGACCGATAGCGTTTCGCATCTATTAACATGTGGTCTGATTAGTTTTAAATTTTTTTCTGTATAGGTATCATTCCCAATTTTGATCTCATCTTTTTTTGCTGCATTTGTTACTAATTCTTCAATATATTGCATTGCTTCTCTAATCATTTTTTTACCTCTTCTTTCTTAGACTGCATTCCAATAACAATTATTTCCGGCTCTGCGATGTCTCCTGTTAAATTGATTTGCCCAGGTAGTACATCCATGACTTCTCTCAATATAGGAATGATTTCCCCTGTCTTTTCGTCTACCTCTTGACTGTTGAATAATGTCGTTTCAATTGGTGCTGTTGGTTCAATTTTGCTTTTTAAAGTTGTCGACATTGTTATTTTCTTTCGGTCATTACTTGGCACAAAATTCACCGTGATTGTCATGCTTCTTTTTTTTGTTGGTGCAGTGTTAATATCGGCGATGTTTGCAATGATTCTTTCCAATTCCACGTCTGCTGCTTCTAGGATTGCTCCATGACATGCTTGCAAAACTGATTTTTTTACCTTAACCATTTTTTAGTTTCCCCGCTTTATCTACCTTTCTTCGCTACTAGCGTTAGTTTCTTGTGCTGTACATCGTTGACCTTTGTCGTGATGATCTGTGCGTTAGTTTCCAATGCCTTGAGACTCTGTGTATCCAACTTGTCACACTCGTCAAAGATGAATGGTAAATCTTCAATGTTTAACTTCTTCTTAATACATTCGGCTATGTAAATGCCGGCAATGATCTGTTCACTTCCGGAACCATTCAAGAATGGCGTTTCCTTGTCGCATACGCTTGGATAGCACACTTCGTTCCAGCTGCCCTCCTTGATATTGTTTTCTATCAAGGTGAAGTGAACTTTTGTTCCGAAAACTGACTCAATGCGCGCCTGGAATGCTTGCAGCTTTAATTGGATAAATCTTTCGACTAATGCGACCGCTTGCTCGCATGTGACCAGGTTCTTTTGTTCTGCTGTAATCTGTGCCTTAATCTTTCCGATTTGCGCTTGATTTGCTGTGAATGCATGGTGCTGGTTCAACACTTGCTGTGGTAGTTCTTTCTGTGCTTGCAGGCGTGCAATCGTATCATGCATACTTGTGTCTTGACTCTCTATTAATCGTTGGTTTTGCAGTTCCTTTTGTTTTTCTAAAACCGCTGATTTCAAGTTATTTAACTCTATGCTTGCAAGGTAAGGTCTATCGCTGATTGCATGGTATTCATTTTCACATGCTTGCAGCGCTTCGGTTGCTCTGTTCATAGCACTGTGTGCAGGTGCTTGTTTTAGTTCGATTTCCTTGCTTTGCTTCTGCAGTTCTTCAAGTTTGAACTGTAAATTCTGCAATTCTAACGTGGCCGTTTTTCCGTCTGCTGCTAGTTGCTCCAGGCGTTGATTGTGGCGCTGTTTCTCTGCCTCGATTGCCTCCTGGTTTAGAACGTGGCCGCAATTAGGACATGTAACTTCTTCAGTCTGGATTGCCTGGTTTTTCGTTGCAATATATTCAGTTCTTAATCTCTCGATACGCTTTTCTTTATCGGCAATTTCGAGCGTTGTTCTGTTTGTCTGCATGTCGACTTCGGCCAGTTCATTTTCTACTCTTATTGCTTCGTTTCTGGCTTCGTCTTTTGCTCTCTGCGCCGCTGCAATTTTGTTTTGAATGATTGCTCGTTCTTCTCTTACGCTGGCGTTCTGCGCGTCATTTTCGGCTCTCTCTGCCGTTTCCTTTTCAATCGCTAACTGTTGCAATTTTTGCAGCTCTTTTTGGATCGTGTCGGATATCGTTGTGTCTTTCTTTCCGGCCTTTGTATTTGCAATCGCTACATCAATGTTTTCAATCTCTGCCTGGGCTGCTTCGAGGTCGTCTGCTGATACGTCTTTGACCATTTCCAAGCCCTCGATTTGGCCTTGCAAGCGTGTTATATCCTCATTAGAATTCTTAATCTGCTGCTTGTAGAATTTCTTTGATTTGTCGGTGTCGTACCAGTCCTGCGCCAGTCTATTTGCTACCGGTTCTAACTCTGGATTATCGTTAATAACTGCCGTGTTTTCTACGTCTCCTACAAGTTCGATAATGAATTGGCGCGTTACTTTCCAATCGTTTTTAGCCAGGTAGTATGGATCCATAATTGCGCGAAGTAGGTCGAATTTGGCGATGTCTGTTTTTCCGTCAACTCCGAACTTTTGCATTAGTTCTTTCTTGGCGTCGGTGACCTTTGTTTTTATGTCATCTATGAAGTAATCGGTATTGTGGCCGGTCATTGTTTCTTCTTCGCTTCCGCGTGTTTTCGTCCACTTTTCGTAAAATTCTTTTTTAAGTTTGAATGTATCGAATTCTAACTCAACACTCACCTTTTTCTTGGTGTCGTCTAGTGGTTTAAAACTTGCGAAGTCGCTTGATCCATCCATCAGGAAGTCTGTTATTGCCCAGTAAATTGCCAGGATTGTGTTTGTTTTCCCTTGTCTGTTTGGCCCTTGAAAAATGTTCAAGTCTTCGAGGCTGTGTTCTGCATGTGTTATGTTTCTGAAATTGTCAATTATGACCTTTTTTAATTTCATTTATTGATTTTTCCTTTCTTGTTAAATTGCTCTATAAATCGTTAATCATGGAGATTTGGTCTTTCATTCCTAACAACTGTCTGACCTTTCTCGTTTGCTGCAGCATTGTGATTGCGCGTCTGTCGTTGTCTGTTATTGACCGCTTAATCTCTTCCGTGTCTGTCGTGATTTTGTACCCTAATGTGCAGCTATGAACTACGTACTCTCTGTTGTTTCTGTTGTCGTAGGCTTGGTTAAAAATCTGTATGTATTTACGGAGCATTCGTTCATTGAGTTTGTTTCCCTGGGCCTCGTTCATTTCCAGGATTGTTTTCTTCTTGGCCCACTCTGTCGGAATTTCAATTCCGCCGGCAATTCTTACCATAGGTCAATCCCTACCGCGAATGTGAAGGCTTTGATTAAGAACAGCAGGAACATTCCGTAAACCGCAAACTCTTCAATCCGTCCGATTACCGCCTTTTTCATATTTGTTTTTTCCTCTTTTCTGTTTTTGTGTTAAAATCTGCTCGATGATATTCTTCATCGAATTAGCGCTCGTCTTGGTCGGCTGGCGCTTTTTTGTTTTCGTGCGTTTCTCGCAGTTGTATGTCTTTTATCAAGTTGTCCTGCGTTATGTGTATCGCTTTTAATAAATTCTCTTTCTGGATCATGTTCGGCCAGACATCGAATTCTCCCAGCTTCTCTTTTTCTCGTGCTTTCACTTTTTGAAAAAGAACTCTCGCAGGCTCTCTCGTCATTCCAAGCACTGTTTGTACATCGGTTATGCTTAGGTATGTTTTGCCGATTACTTCGCGAGCCGTTGTTGTGGTTGCTTCTTTCATGCTGCCTCCTTTCTTGCGTTTACGTAAGTTAATTTCCAAAAAAAATAAGGTCGATATCCCTATCAGTTAAATCTAGCACTTCCTTTATTACTTTTATTTCATTTCGGTAAAAGTCGGATGTGCCATTCTTCTTACGAAACAGAGTTGCTTGATTTATTCCTAGTAATGAAGATAATTCTTGATCTGTGATACCTTTTTCCACCATTTTGGATTTTAGCAATAATAGGTTCATTTATATGTCCACCTCCTTTCTCGTGTGCCTTAAGTATAGAACTTGCGTATTCGTAAGTCAATACGTAAATGCAAGATTTATTTGCATAAATGCAAAGTGAGGATTATTATTAAGGCGCAGGAGGTTCTTATATGAATATACAGAACTTAATAAAAAACAGAAGAAAGGAATTAGGATTGACTCTATTAGACATAGCAAACGCTTGCGGTGTTAGCGAGGCAACTGTTTCTCGCTGGGAGTCTGGGAATATAGCCAATATGAAAAGAAGTCGAATTGCCCAACTTGCTAGTGTTTTGAATATTTCTCCATCAATGTTAATCCATGACGATTATGATATTCAAACAGGTTCAAGCCCAATAATTAAACCAAAAGTTCCTATCCTGGGCGTTGTGCCTTGCGGTGAACCTATCGAGGCAATAGAGGATATTATCGAATGGATCGAGGTTGTTCCTAGCCAAGCAACTGGTCACTTCGGATTAATCGCAAAAGGCGACTCAATGGCTCCATTTATTCTCGACGGTGATATTCTTGTCGTAAAGCATAGCCCTGTGGTTGCTTCTGGCAAAATTGCTATTGTAAAAGTGAATGGTGACGAGGCAACTTGCAAACGTCTTATTATTAACGATGCCGGCATTACTCTCATGCCTTACAATCCAACATTTCAGCCTATGATATTCAGCCCACAAGATGTGGAGGATAAGCCTGTTATTATCATCGGTGAAGTTGTAGAAATTAGAAGAAGATTTAACCAAATATAATTAGAAAATAAGGAGGATTGAATTATGGGTTTTATCTTAGGGCTTTTAATCGGAGCTGTAATCATCTACCTTGTTGTCAAGAATGGCAGCAAGAAGCAAGCAACAACCGGTCACGCAGAAATCACAGAAAGGCAAAAATCTTTTACAGAGAAAGTGGAAGAATTCCAAAAGCCTATGAATGATTTTAAATCTGCCTTGCCTGGTGCAGCTAAGCGTCAACGAATTGCAGAAAACAGAAAAAACGGCATTGCTTGCTGTCCGAAGTGCGGATCCACAAGTATCACAGCAAATAAAAAAGGTGTAGGAATTGGGAAGGCTGCTGTTGGTGCTATTGTTGCAGGTCCGATTGGATTGTTGGCTGGTGGTATTGGAAAAAATAAAATCACCTGTACATGCCTGAATTGTGGTCACAAATTTAAACCAGGGAAGCACTAAATATTAAAAAACAAAAAGTAGAATTTAAACTGTGCATTCTCTTAGACGGAAACACACGCGTATAAATTCTACTTTTTCTTGCCAGAAAAGGTTTGACCAGTAACCTTTCTATGTTCCTAATAAAAACATAGGCCGCCGGTTCTGTCAAACAAAAAACGGAGGTTATTATGTCAGTTATTTTAGATCCAAAAACTAAAAAATATTATGCCCAGGTGAAATATCGCGACCAGGATGGAAAACAACGCGCCAAACGCAAACGTGGCTTCTCTACCAAACGCGAGGCGCATGCCTGGGAACGTGAAACACGCGATAAATTATGCCGGAATGTCTTTGACTTCCAGGCCCTTGCCACAACCTATTTCGATACTCTGGAGGTGACGCGTTCAACGCGTGATCTTCGCGACCGCCGTCTTAATAAATATATGGCGACGCTTCTTCCGCTTGATGTGCGCGACATCACAAAGCCTATCATGCAAACCTGGCGCGTTTGGTTGTCGGAGCAAGAAATATCCAGTACAACAAAAAATAATATATTGACGCTGTGCAAGTCTATTTTTCACTTTGGGTTCCAGGCTTATGGCCTACCGGATCCAGCTGCAATCTTGCGGCCATTCAAAAAACGGCCGGACGAAGTTAAAACCATGCAAGTTTGGACCGTTGATGAATTTAATCAATTTATTTCTGTAGTGGACCATCCGGTTTATCACGCATTGTTTCGCCTTCTTTTCTGGTCTGGAATGCGTCGCGGTGAAGCGATGGCTCTAACATGCGACGACCTGCTGCCTGGCAATCGCGTAAAAATAAATAAATCATTTCGACGTAGGATTGATGGTATAGGGCCTACAAAGAACGCAGCAAGCGTCCGGACGATTGTCCTGGATGAATTAACCTTCCAGGAACTGGAGGCTGTCTGTGCGCGTTCTGGCGGCCCTTATCTCTTTGGTGGAAAGCAGCCTCTTGCAACTCAATCTATTAGTGACCGCTTTAACTCATTTATAGAGCGTTCCGGCGTTAAAAAAATTCGCCTGCATGACCTGCGTCATTCTCACGCTTCCATGCTTCTTAATGATCCTACGATTTCGGTTGTGGCCGTTTCTAGTCGCTTAGGCCACCGCAATGTGGCCACGACGATGTCGACTTATACTCATGTTATAGACAAGGCTACGAATGAATTAAATTCAAAAATTGCCTCTCTCGCCTCTTCCAAAATATCGAAAAATTTATAAAATGGGGGCCAAAAGGGGGCCAGCAAATAAGAAAAGCCCATAAAATAGGGCTTTTTCGTTATAAAGTGCCGCTTAGCAGAATTGAACTGCTCGTTCATCCTTACCATGGATGCGTATTACCACTATACTAAAGCGGCATAGCCTTTATATAATAACAAACTACAACTAAAAATCAATAATCAGTACTGTTTTTCAGTTCGTTATAAACGACCTGTAAAGGTAGGCCCATAATAGCATAATAATCACCATGAATTTCTTTGATGTATCTACCACCAAAGCCTTGGATTGCATAGGCACCTGCTTTATCGACAGTTTCTCCTGTATGAATATAATCCCAAATTTCTTCATCACTCATATGTGCAAAATAAACATCCGCAACACTTGCATAGGTAAAACACTTCTTTTCACTGATGATACATAAGCTTGTTAGTACTTGACTCTTGTGATTTTGAAGTTTCTTCAACATCCCAAACGCATCCTCATCATTTTCAGGTTTTCCCATAACTTGATTATCACATAAAACTAAAGTATCACTACCGATAACAATAGCTTCAGGATGTCGTTCCAATACAGTTTCTGCCTTACGACGGGATAAGTTTTTACTTTCTTCAACAAGGTCTGCCTGCAAGTCAATGGTCTCATCAATATCTGCTGGATCACAGATGAATGAAAATCCAGTTTTCTCTAATAACTCTTTTCTACGTGGGCTTTGTGAAGCTAGTACTAGTTCTCTCATAGACAACCTCTTTCTTTACTATTTTATGAAAAATTAGGAATTAATGAAAGTGCTTACGTGATATAATTATCAGAGGAATAAAAATTGAAAGGGATTAAGAATGAAGAAGCCTACATTAGTTATTTTGGCTGCCGGAATGGGTAGCCGCTATGGTGGAATGAAACAGATTGATGGAGTCGGAAGCCATGGTGAACCAATCATAGAATTTTCTATCTATGACGCAAAAGAAGCAGGATTTGAGGATGTTGTTCTCATCATCCGTCGCGAACATGAACAAGCATTCCATACTGCACTAACAGACCGCGTATCCAAGGGAATGAACGTGAAGTTTGCATATCAGGATATTAACAATGTCCCATCTGATATTACAGTACCTGAAGGACGTGAAAAGCCATGGGGAACTACACATGCATTACTTGCATGCAAGGGTGTTGTTGATGGACCATTTGCGATTATCAATGCAGATGACTTCTATGGTAAGGATGCATATAAAGTTATCTATAACTTCCTAACAACAGAAGTAAGTGATGACCATTACGCAATGGTTGGTTATGCCGCAAATAACACTCTTACAGACCATGGAACAGTTACTCGTGGTGTTTGCCAAGAAGACGAAAACGGCAACTTAACAAGTATTGTTGAAGTACAGAAGATTGCTCGTAAAGATGGCAAAGTTGTTTACGATAACAATGGCACTTGGAAAGAAATGGATCCTAATGCATTAGTATCTATGAACTTCTGGGGATTTACACCTAAGGTATTTGATGACATGGATGTATACTTTGATGAATTCATTCATGCAAATATCGCATCTAATCCTATGAAGTGTGAATATGTTATTCCTACAACAGTCGGTCAGATGGTTAAAGATGGTAAGTGTACAGTTAAGGTACTTTCCTCTAAGGATCAATGGTTCGGTGTAACATATCAAGAAGATAAGCCACTTGTAGTTGAAAAGATTG
>ERZ773254.1234-NODE-1234-length-11841-cov-27.767266_pt1 | contig 11841 bp, 11 predicted proteins | sample MGYA00580516_ERZ773254 | MGnify/ENA primary metagenome ERZ773254 (study PRJEB29015, sample SAMEA2738158) | human oral metagenome | biome: human oral; feature: human-associated habitat; material: saliva | place: China | collected 2192 ...
GATTTTAGCCCTTAACTTTTATATGTGGAAAAGGTTTACCGGACAGCAATAATTTTCTAATTATGAATTAATGTTACATTTGTAGTTCTGTGTTGACAGTTTTTAGAACTGTGTATAGATAAACGGCTGAATGCTCTGTTGGCTAAGGTTTATCACTAATTGTGTTACTAGGATAAAGATAATAAGTTTTAAAACCCATGGTAATGCAATAAATTTCTGCTGTAACCAATCATAATCTGTCTTTCGGATGCTATGAAGTTCTAAGCTAATGAGAACCAAAAGTAGCCATACTGGGTAGGCCATGAGGAAGGTGTAGGCATCACTAAGGTGTGTTTCATGAATGATATGACTGATTAATTCTATTGCAGAGTCTATGTTATTAGCCCGGAAAAATATCCAGGCGAAGGACACATAACAGAAAGTGATAAGCCAACTGACGACCTTTACGTATGTATTGTTTGGGATTTTATTGAGTCCATTGTTCAAGCAGAATTTGTGAATTACCAGTCCCATGCCATGAAGAACGCCCCATAGGATGAATATCCATGATGCTCCATGCCATAATCCAGCCACAATCATTGCAAGAAAGCTGTTCAGGTAGGTACGTAAAGCCCCCTTCCTGTTTCCCCCCAGTGGGATATACAGATAGTCACGAAACCATGTAGAGAGTGCTATGTGCCATCGATGCCAGAATTCTGTGAGGTTCAGACTCTGATAAGGGAAGTTGAAATTGTCTTTTAATTCGTATCCCATGAGGGCTGCAACACCAATAGCTAAGTCGCTATATCCTGAGAAGTCACAATAAATCTGTACTGAGAATCCCAGTACACCCATCAGATCTCCAAAACCACTTTGTACGGATGGGGCATCAAAAACAATGTTATTATACTGTGCAATGTAGTCGGCAATGAGTGCTTTTTTTATCAGCCCACAGATAATGAGCCATAGTCCTTTATATACTAAGTCGTCTTTTACGGGGCGTTTTACTTGTATCTGCGGTACAAGTACTTCTGCTCTGGTGATTGGACCAGCAATGAAGAGCGGAAAGAAAGTGAGATAAAAGGCATAATCGATCAGCTCTGTAGTCTTAGGAAACCGTCCTTTGTAAACGTCTACAGTGTAGCTGATAGCTTGGAAAGTAAAGAATGAGATACCAACGGGTAGGATAATCTTCTCTGGAGCAAAGTTACTGCGTAGTATTTCATGAATGACTTCAAGCGTGAAGTTCATGTATTTATAGTAGAGTAGGGGGATAAGCTCTGTAAAAATGACAATCGCCAGTCCTATTTTACGAATCTTTCCTCTCTTCAACCTCATCATGAAACGTGTGAGATACCATGAGGTGAGTGTTGTAAAAGGCAGTAACCACATTAAGGCTCCATTGGCTTTAAAAGCAAAAAAGAGGCTGAAGAGGATGACATACATTTTCATCCATGTTCGCTGATAGCGGTTCAGACACAAGAAAATGGCAAAGAATACCAAGAAGGTAGCCATGAATGGCAAGGTACACAACGACCAGTTCTTGTCTTGTGTGGACAAGAAGCTGAGTAAAGCGGATGATAGTTGTGTTATATCTGCCATATTTTCCTGTTAATAACCTTCGAAAGAAGGTTGTAAGAGCTTTGTCTTTGTTGCCTTATGGTGTGCTTTCGGCTTATTTAATTGTAGCGGATTGGCACATTGGTGGCTGGCAATGAACTGTGCTGCTGTGTCCATCCAGTAGGCAGCAGCAGCCCATGTCGGGTGATAATGGTCGCTACCTCGTTTGAGTTTGAGGTGTCTGCTGTCAAAGAAATGCTCCTTCCCAATATTCTCTTTGATAACATCATTGATGCCAGTATCACCATTCCAGTCTGAAGGACTAATCCAAACGAAAGGCGTATTACCAAGTTTCTTCACAATCTCACTTACATATTGTGCTCTGTTTTCTAGGTCGTTGACGAAGAGTTCATTGCTTCCGAGACAGATGATTACGTAAGTTGGTTTGTATTTGTGCATGTAATACTCCAGAGTATGGGTCGTTCCCCAGCGTTCAGTGGATGAACTGTACCATATAACGGTGTAGAGTGTATGTCCATTTTCAGCAGAATAATCTCCCAAACGGCGTGATAATCCCTCTACCATGGAGTCTCCAATGAAGAGAATAGTTTGGTTTCGATGGATTTTTCGTCCACTCTTTGGGTGTTTTTTTACTTGTGGAGTATGATGGAAGATACTGGAAAAGGTGATCTTCTTTAGTGTATAGCTGCCCAGTGTTACCTCTTTCGGGATAACAGCATAAACGACAATGGCTGCTAAAACAGCAGCCATCAGTGTTAAGGTCTTTATCTGGGCATGCATATGTAGGCCTTATTTCAAGTCAACTTCCACTGGGCAGTGGTCGCTTCCCATTATTTCTGTATGTATTTTAGCATCTACAAGTCTATCCTTTAGCCTGTCTGAGATGAGAAAATAGTCTATACGCCAACCTGTATTCCTCTCTCTTGCACGGAAACGATAGGACCACCAAGAGTATGTTACTTGTTCTGGATAGAGTGAACGGAAGGTATCAATGAATCCATTGTTCAACAACTGGGTCATTTTCTCACGCTCTTCATCAGTGAATCCTGCGTTGCGTCGGTTTGTTTTAGGGTTCTTGATGTCTATTTCTTCATGTGCAACGTTCATATCTCCACATACTATGACAGGCTTTTTAGCATCAAGTTTGTGTAGATAAGCTTGGAAGTCGTCCTCCCATTTCATACGATATTCTAACCTACGAAGCCCGTCTTGAGAGTTTGGTGTGTATACTGTGACGAGAAAGAAGTCGTCCATCTCTAAAGTAATCACACGTCCCTCATGGTCGTGTTCCTCGATGTCAATACCATATGATACGCTCAATGGTTTATGTTTTGTGAATATGGCAGTACCTGAATATCCCTTCTTCTCGGCATAATTCCAGTATGATTCATATCCTGGGAAGCTGATATCGAGTTGTCCATCCTGCATTTTGGTCTCTTGAATGCAGAAGAAATCGGCATCTAAGTCCTTGAATTGCTGTTCAAAGTCTTTCCCAACACAGGCACGTAAGCCATTTACATTCCAAGAAATCAGTTTCATATCTCTTTCTTTCTATTGTTTCTAATATTATTATTAATTCTTCTGATGTGAGTCGAACTCAAATGTTACGGGTAAGTTGTAATCAGTGGATAGGGGAGTGAATGAACCTCGTCCGTTGCTCTTCTTCAGATTTGTTATTGTGAAATTAAAGAACATCTCTTGTGTCGACATTACGTAATAACAAGAGAAAGGACGTGAACCTCCTGTACCAACAACGTCTATTTGTTGTCCATCAAGATTGATAGTGAAGCTGAGTTTAGCTAATGTACTGAAAACAATGCTCCGCTCCTGTGGCCTAAAACTCATCATAGTGATTTCCAGCTTACCGTTTGTAGCGTTCAAGAGGGCTTGGTATAATTTTGAGGAATGATCCTTTACTCCGCCAGCAAGATCGCTACCTGTGATATTCTTAACACTGATTATCTCCTTCTTTGCGGTCCATGTTGTACTTTTCGAGCCTAAGATATTTTCACTGTTGCGCATATTTGCTGTGCCAACATAGGAACCATTTATGTTTTGGTAAAGCTGGTCAATATTTATACTGGGTGTATTTTCCTCCTTAGAACAAGCGGAAAAGATGTTGATAGTGGCTATTACTGCGAATGTAAAAGTGGCTGTCTTTAGTAATTTATTCATAATGATTCCTTTTAAATATTAAGTCGTTATTATATCCGTTTAGTCTCTCCACGTAGTAAGTTCATAAATTCATTACGGGTTTTACTTGATTCAAATACACCGCTATAAGCACTTGTTGTAGTGATAGAGTTCTGCTTTTCCACACCGCGCATTTGCATACACATGTGCTTTGCTTCGATGACAACCATCACACCTTGTGGTTTTAGTGTATCGTTAATACATTGCATAATCTGTTCTGTGAGGCGCTCCTGCACCTGAAGTCGGTGAGAGAAAATATCTACGACGCGTGCTATCTTGCTTAAACCGGTGATGTGTCCATTAGGAATATAGGCTACATGGGCCTTTCCATAGAATGGGAGCATGTGATGTTCACACATAGAAAAGAAGTCAATGTCCTTAACAATGACCATTTGATTGTATTTTTCTTCGAATAGAGCGTCGGTCAAAACCTTCTTTGGATCTTGTGTGTAGCCTCGTGTTAGCACTTGCATAGCCTTTGCAACACGTATTGGAGTCTTCTCTAATCCTTCTCTTGTTGGATCTTCTCCTAATAGTTTCAGTACTTCTTTGTAGTGTACTGCTAACTCATCAAGTCCTTCGCGGAACTCAGCTTGTGGTGTCATATTATCTTTTTTATCAATTAACAAATTGGGATGTTTTGATTGTTACCATGGTTCGGATGATATTTGCATGTGGAAAACCATTCTTACGAAGGGTTCTCATGACTTTCTTTGCTGCATTATAGTTCGTAAAATTACCTATAAGACACATCCATCGTGGAGAATAGAAGTGGACATAGATGGGTTGTTCAGGGAACAGTTCCTTAGCTTTTTGTCCAGCAGCATCAGCCTGTTGATGTGCAATACGGGTATTACCACCGCTATAAGCCTGTACTCGAAACCCTCTAACCTTCTTGTTTCCCTTCTTAACACGTTTGGTCACAAGATACGTTCCATCTATTTCTTCATCCGTTGGGATGTGCGGTCTTTTGACTAAACGTTTGACAAGTTTTGTCCCTGCAGGGCGAACTGGTTGTGCGGGAATATTCTCTGGACGTGAGATCTCTGGTCTGTGGTCGTTGAGTTTGGGTACTGTCAGCTTTTTTGTATCTTGTTTCTTGGATGTATTAGCAGCTGATGTCTTCTGTGATTCATGCTGACTCTCTACTCTCTGGCGTTCCTTATTTGCTTTCTTTGCAGCCTTTTTACCATTAACTAAAGCATCAATTTCGGCACTTTGTGTTACCGTAACTGATCCTTGAGCATTGACAGCCACAATGGCAGTCAGCATAAATACGATGATAGTAAGGAGTCTTTTCATTTCTTTTATGATTGAAATGAATTCTACTGATAGTTCAATGACCGTTGATGCTACCAGTAGAATTCTTGAATTTACTTTGGATTACTTCTTCCAAGCGTCGATGATACCCTTGAAATCAGCAGCTTTCAGAGAAGCACCACCAATTAATCCACCATCGATGTCAGGCTTTGCAAACAACTCAGGAGCATTGCTTGCCTTGCAACTACCACCATAAAGGATCGAAGTGTCCTCTGCAACTTCATTGCCATACTTCTCTGCTACGATAGAACGGATGTATGCCAGCATCTCTTGTGCCTGGTCTGAAGTAGCGGTTTTGCCTGTACCGATAGCCCAAATTGGTTCATAAGCAAGGATGATGCTCTTCCATTCCTCTGCAGAGAGGTTGAATACAGAGCCTTCCAACTCAGCCTTTACTACTTCATTCTGCTTTCCAGCCTCACGCTCTTCGAGTGTTTCGCCACAGCAGAAGATCACTTTCAGACCGTTTGCTAATGCCAACTTAACTTTCTCTTTCAGTATTTCAGCAGTCTCACCATAGTATTGACGACGCTCTGAGTGGCCAAGAATGACATACTGAGCACCTGTACTCTTTACCATAGCGGCTGAAACTTCACCAGTATAAGCACCTTTTTCCTTGTCTGCACAGTTCTCTGCACCAAGCCCGACAACGTTAGAATCGAGTACTTGTGCTACACTTGCGAGGTGAATGAATGGAGTACAGATAACAACATCACAGTTTGGCTTTTCTGCTTTCAGTGACTCGTTGATCTCTTTTGCCAAAGCAACACCTTCCTGGAGGGTCTCATTCATCTTCCAGTTTCCTGCTACAATTTTCTTTCTCATTTGTCTTTTACGTTTTAAAAGTTGATATAATCTGTTTGATTGTTCCTTTTGTTTAATCCATTCTTCCTTTTGTTTGAGCCATTGCTCACGCTTCTGTACCCATCGGGTCCATGACCATATGCGGTCAGCAGCAATAAGAAAGGCGAGGGGGAAGATGTAACAGATGATGATTAGGACAATCTTTGTCCACGTTTTATTCTCTGGTTCCCGTCCCGTTTCTATTAATGATAGCGGAGCATTAAGCTCAGCTTGCTTTGGAAGATCATTATGACTCCATTTATTGATGATGGTTCCTTTGTAGAGTAATACTAATCCTGGGTTACTACGGATGATGGTTTTTAGTGTTGTGCCATCCGTTGTATAGAAAGGATACTCTGCTCCGGTGACATCTCTCCAATGCTTTATAGCTTTATCCGTACTTGCTGTGAGCCCGTAGAAACCATAACCATTCTCCTTGGCATACTCATAAATAGCGTCAATCTCTCCGAAATTACTATCGTCAGCACGTTCTAAGATAGGGGAAATGAGCAAGAATGTGTATCCATCCTTGTTCAGAATACTGTCTGTAAGGTCATCTCCAGTCTTTTCATCAGTAATGGAGAAGTCGTGGATTGGTGGCTCATAGCCTTGTTCAAGTACTTCCTGATGTGTGTCCTTGAATACCCATGTGGAATCATTGTATGGATAATCCTTCTCTGTAAATTCCTTCGTCACACCATTCTTTTCACAGATGAAAGTGGTCTTATAGGTTGTTTGCTTGGCTCCCTTTGGGATTTCCATTCCCTTTTTAATGTTCTGTCCGATATGATAAGGGCGGAAATCAAAGATAGGAAGATGATAAAGACTTAGTATAGAAGCCAGGCAGATAAATACAATTGTGAAATAGAAGGCTATCCACTGGTTTGTTTTGGAGATGAAACGCGACTGGTATCTGGGCCACCTGACCAATATTAGTGCTGCTATCAGCAGTATAAGGTTCTTGATAAAAGTCTGTGTGTTCGTTAAATGAATAGCATCACCGAAGCATCCACAGTCTTGGATAGGTTCACTGATTGTAAGCCACAGCGTTACGGCGGTCATACATGTCATGAATATCAGTGATACCTTGCTGGCAAAGCGACGGCGAATAGCCAATAAAAGCATTACACCTAAGGTGAATTCAATAGCTGAAAGTACAATAGATAATATTAGTTGAGTCCAATCTGGAACGTAAGCAGACAACTGCACCGCCTCTAAGTATTCAGCTATTTTATATTGTGAGCCCAATGGGTCGATAGCTTTGACGAATCCAGAGAAGATAAATGTCAATGCAAGTAGCGCACGACTGAGGTTTACTAATATTGTTTTTACTTTATTCATGCAGTTTGATAGCTCCGAAAACGGCGTAGTTCATTATGTCCATGTAGTTTGAATCAATCCCTTCACTTACCAGTGTGGCACCTCCAAGGTTCTCTATTTCCTTGATGCGTTCAATCTTTGTGAGGATAAGGTCCGTGTAACTGCTTGTGCGCATGTCCCGCCAAGCCTCTCCATAGTCATGATTCTTCTTCAGCATCAGTTCGTATGCTTGCTTTGCATAGCGATCGTAGAGTGCTAAAGCCTCGTCAGCAGTCATGTCAACACTATCAACAAACCCTCTTTCTAATTGTATGAGTCCAACGATACTGTAGTTTATCAATGCAATAAACTCAGGGCGGATACCCTCTCCAACCAGTGATTCCCCAGTGATTTCCAAGGAACGGATGCGTTTAGCTTTGATAAATAGCTGGTCTGTAAGCGATGATGGACGTAGGATTCGCCATGAGGGACCGTAGTCATGGAGTTTCTTTGCAAAGAGTGTTCGGCACTCTGCCAAAGTATCTTGGAATTCTTGCTGTGTCTTTGTCAATTGACTTGCCATTGTGATGAATTGATTTGACTGCAAAAATACTTATTTTCATTGTAATAAACGAAGGAATTAGCAACTAATTCAGGCGAAGGATATGGGAGCATAAAGCCTTTCCAAGGCGAGAATGAACTCTGCTGGGACTCCCCAAAGAAAGAAGATTGCTTGACAGAAGTAAGTTGGGAGAGTAATAATGATGTTGTGTTTGCTTGACTTTCCCACTTTTCATAAGGACTTGGATAGATTCGGAAGGTGGTTAGTTTGTGCAGAGGAAAAGCTAGAAATCCCCTAATTTAGTTTTAATTATAGTTGCTGTCAGTTTTAACATTTATGCTAATATGTTGTTTGTTAGTCTGTTATGGTATGGAAAGGTGTGACAGAAATGACAGCAAAATTATTCTGTTTCTTAGAAGAACTGATATTCACAAAGAAACGGGAACATCTTTGTAGACATTCCCGTTCTTTGAATTTATGTGTGAAGGATGCATTACCTTATGGTGCAACTACAACCTTTACCCAGCTATTAGTGTCCTCGTAATTTGCTCTGTTATCATTAGCACTTTCTAAGAACGGCTTTACTTGTTCCAGTTTAGCCTTTTGTGCAGCTGTCATTGTTACAGTAATGTTTGCTAAGAAGCCATTTGGACTTTGGCTACCAGCATAAAATTTCGCCAAGTTTGTCATGTGGCGTATGTCAAATGACGAAAGTTTATTATGTGAAATATTTAATTCTACCAACTTTGTATTGTTTGATAAGTCAAGCGTTGTCAAAGGAAGGAAGGTAGTTCGCAAATATGTTAAGTTTGGATTATGCGTTACATCCAATGCCGTCATCTCCCTTACATTATACAAGTCAAGCTTGGTGAGGTTTGGATTGTTTGATACATCCAATGAACCTACATGGGATTGTGACAGCTGAAGTTCTTGTAAGTTAGCACCAGCTGCAGACAGTCCTTTGATTTCCGTAACAGAAGAACTCGTTATGTTAACGCTACGTAGTTTAGGAGCATTACTAAAATTCAACTTTGTTAGCTTCGTAAAGGGAGCTGTGAACGTAGTAAGTTCCACATTATCTTGTAAGCCTGTGATGTCTGTGAGTTTACCATCTGAGCTTGCATTAAGTTCTTTTAATTTAGGAGTATTGGTCGTATTGATGGTTTTTAAACTACCACTTCCGTAAGTCCATAATGTTGTTAATTCAGGTAGATTACTTGCATCTACATCTTCCAACTTGCCATTAGAATATAATTTTGCAGACTTTAGATTGTTGTTATCTTTCATGACAACCTCTTTCATTCCATTCATGCTGTGAATATCGATGTTCTGAACGTCGAGTCCAGTGAGGTCGACTTTAGAAACATTTGGGCTACCAGTGATGGTTACATTCTCTGTCAACTGCTTATATTTTGATAAATCAAGGTTTCCTGCAAGGTTCTTATTGCCATTAAGGTTCAAACCTGTGACATTGCGATAGTATTGTAGCTCATCAATTGACGTGAAGTTGTCTTTGTTATTGACTTCCAGTATTCCCTTGTAAGAAAGGATCTTCTCCAAGTTGTCTGCTGTATAGATGTCCAGGTGCCCATCTGCGGTTCTGACTAAGCCTGATACTTTCACAGCAACAGCCTCGATTAAACCCTGATTCTTGAGAATGAAATCCTTTGCTTTAGTAGGATCAAGCGTCATTTCGCCGAGGTTATACACCTTAGCGCGTTGGATATTTACTTCCTGCTTAACCTTTTTCAATATGGCTTTGCCATCCTGCATGATGAATACGAGTGTCAGTCCCTGTGATAATTTTTGCTCTGGAAGTGCTATGTAATATGCCTTTCCTTCCTCAAAAGTGCCCGATGCTGGCGTGAGGCTTACTACAGGAGATGCCGCGCTGAACTCGTTTTTAGCAGCACTAATCTTCCCATCATTAGCAAAAGTAATGGTAGACTTTAAGTTGCCTGCAAGGTTCTCCTGGCCAACAGAAAGTAACTTCACCTGTTTTACGTTTGAAGTTCCACGAAGACTAAAGCGGAGTAAGCCACCTATGTTGTAAGCAACGAATGGTTTTCCACGCTGTGGGATTATGCCTACAGAAACATTTGCCTTTGGATCAAAAGTGCCAGCAATGGCATTCTGAGCCTTTGGGAAGTTGTATTGATATATAGCTTGGGTGTTATTATTTGCTGATATCTTTGCATCCTGCTGATAAGGATACATCATAAAGTATGCTACATTATTGACATTTTGTGCTTGTCCCCAGAAATGTACGTCACTTCCAGCGGTAGGAGTGGTGAAAGGATAGTTCTTGGCAGTAGGTGATTTAAAGCCAATACCAATCTTATCGTTTGCCTGCCAGGTGACTGTTGTCCCATCGGAGCCTAATACGGTACGGGTTTTAGCTTGGTTTGATGGGGTAATATCCTCTGCATTTGAGGGACTTTCCAATCCTGCAGATACGAAAGTCATGTCTACCAGTTGACCATCTGTGCTGTTAGTACCCTCGAAGTCGTCATTTGAACAAGACACAACACTTAGTGCAAGCCCTATGCATAAAGCATAAGTCTTCAGTCGATTTGTATACTTCATATTGTTATTCTTCGTCTTTTTTGTTATTAATTTAATCTCTTGTGCGCTTAGAATGGAGAATCATCATCAGTTCCATCTTCAACGTGTGGGCTCAGATCGGTTCCCCCACTGAAACCTTCGTGACTTGTACCATGCGCACTATCCATTAATAAGTTACCCTCTATCTCCATGAATACTATTGTAGTTGAGGGTTTTCTATAAATTCTTTTCATCTTCTTTGTTTTTAAGTCTTATTTCGTTTTTATAAATCTTTCTACCTTCAATCGTTGTCGATTTTATTGTCTTACCACAGAAAACTTATCCCTTTAATAGTCTTAAAGTCTAAAAAAGTTATAAGGAATTAAGGGTCAGTACAGTCTATTATGAACTTTGTTTTTATTGCTATTGTTATATAGCACGTTTTAATAGTGTTGTATAAAAGCTATTTAGTGCTCTTTTATTTCGGGTGCAAAGTTACGACTATTTTTATAAACAATTGTAAAATTTACAAAGAAAAGGTGCTTTCTAAAGGATAATTAACTAAAATGAAGAGAGATGTTAAAGACTCTCGTTGTGTTTCCTCATAGTGTCGCTAATGGTAATTCTCTGCAATGTTCCGTACTCTGTACGGTATATTTGTGTGTCTTAAAGAATCCTGCTATGGCTTAAATTCGTACTTTTGAAATACCCTTACAATATTCTTGTGGCTGTCGATTGATAATTCTTTGAATATGCTTTTAGATGTGTTTTGTAATGTACAGACAATCAGTAGATTATAAATGTGCTTCTAAAAGGGCGTCTTTTACATTGCAAAAGAGCACCTTTTACACATCAAAAGGGCATCTTTTACCACGCAAAAGGGCATCTTTTACATTGCAAAAGAGCGTCTTTTTATTTGTAGATGGGAAAAGAATTTACATTAGAGGGTAGTGTTAGTGATGAACTTAAGAACATTGTGTAAGTGGAATACTCCAGACATAGATACTTTGACAATTTCATCGTCAACTTATTAAGGGCAATTGCTGCCTATTGTTTGTTCCCGAAGAAGCCTTGTGTTAATGTACAAAGGACCATTGACACACAGCTTACATTGTTCTGAATTCATCGAACTCACGTTATTGTAGTATACGTGCATTTTTCTGAAAAGGGAAACGCGACATTCTCTCATCAGATAAAATGTAGATTGATTCGTTCGGTGTTTTCATTTCTTTCGTTGAAGAATCTCTTAATGTTGTAGTTTTTATTCTCCACAAATTAACCCCAAATCGTTCATGATACCGCAATATGTTCAGTTTCTAAAGACCAATTTGGGTTTATAAAAGAAAGAGAGAATATGTCATTTTTTTCGTGAACATATCCTCTCTTTTGAAGTGTTATAATCAGATTATTGTTTAATTATGACCTTGACATTGCTATTTGGTTTATTCTTGTCACTATTGTTAGTTATGATATTCTCTGTGAATATTATACCCTTACTGTCGAAATAATCCTTTTGCTGC
>ERZ773254.1237-NODE-1237-length-11809-cov-15.125489_pt1 | contig 11809 bp, 11 predicted proteins | sample MGYA00580516_ERZ773254 | MGnify/ENA primary metagenome ERZ773254 (study PRJEB29015, sample SAMEA2738158) | human oral metagenome | biome: human oral; feature: human-associated habitat; material: saliva | place: China | collected 2192 ...
AACAACATAGTTTTGCAAGGGAATACTCCCCCCCTCCCACGACCACATTTGCATCATCGGGGCGACCTGCTCCATGATGATATCATATCCCAGCATTAATAACGTAGGTATGACAATCGTCGTGATTATACCTCGACCTAGAGGAGCCTGTATCGCTGCTGTTGCATAGACTAGGAATATCCAGTTGATGCCGATGAGTAGCGGTGTTCCACCAATTTTCGGTCCTAAACTTGTGCCATAGCTGTATTCTCCGAAGATGACCCCAGTGGTGACTCCGAGGACCTCGACACAGAAGCTTCCGACGGCCACCGAGAGCATGTAGATCAGAGCCTTGATCTGCTTGGGGCTACGGTCATAGACGGAGAGGATGACTAGAGAAGATAGCAGTACCAGAGGGGTTAGAGAGGTGTATAGCTCTCTCGTCTCCTCTCGGGCAAGACCGAATGCCCCATAGGTGTAGAAGACCATCACTAGGACAACAATTACCCAGTCTATCCATTTAAGCCGATACTCCTTCATATTTGTAAAGATGCTGTTTCGCTTGTTCGAAGATTATTCTAAACCATGGGGTGTAGCTCTCGGGCTGTGCTGCGAGCTCTTCCTCTAGTGCCCTCATGTCAATATACCTCCAGTCCATGACCTCCTCTGGGTTGGGGACCGGTTTTATGGGAGTAGTGTAGACGAATACGCTGTCGTACTCGTGCTCGATAAGTCTGTTGTCTAACTCGGCTCTGTAGGTGAAATCGAAGAGATGTCTGAGTCCATCGAAGGTAATGTCCATACCCATCTCCTCAAACATCCGTCGGCGTGCAGCCTCTCGAGGCTCTTCGTTTACGAAAGGGTGGGTGCAACAGGCATTGGTCCAGAGGCCCCCTGCGTGATATTTGTCTAGGGCCCTTCGGTGCAGAAGCCACCGCCCCTCGGGGTCGAAGACGAGTACCGATACAGCTCGGTGCATGATACCTCTGCGGTGCGCCTCGATCTTCTCCATCTCTCCGATGGGGTTATTGTCTGCATCGACCAGGAGTACGATGTTCTCTTTGGGGTACATGGGTTATAGTCGATTAAATTTGTTTTTGAGTACTGCTGTCAGCAAGATGAGCATCTTTTGGACATCTCCTACTCGTACCCGTCTCGAGATCAGGCTCGGGGCAGGTGTCTTTTGGATGATGTGTAGCAACTGCCGATAGTAGCGATAGGCTATGTAGACGGGGAGGCGAGATTCTCGAGGGAGCTGTCGGATCCCCTCGTAGGCCTCGCAGAAGTCTTGGCTGATCTCTCGGATGAGACTATTCTTGGCCTCCTCATTGAAACTCTCTAGGGCGACCCCAGGGAAGTATAGCCTGCCGAGTAGCACATAGTCCTCTCGGAGGTCTCTCAAGAAATTAACCTTTTGGAATGCCGATCCAAGCCGCATGGCAGGCTGTTTGAGTCGCTCGAATAGAGCTTCATCTGCTCGACAGAATACCTTCAGACACATCAGCCCCACGACATCGGCAGAGCCGTAGATATAGTTGGCTATCTCCTCCTCTGTCTCGTAGGACTTTTTCTCGAGGTCACACCTCATGCTCGCCAAGAAGGAGCGTATGTATTCGTCTGGGATGTTGTACTGCTTGACCGTCCACTGGAAGGAGTATAGGATCGGATTGGTACTGATGCCCATTCGGTAGGCCTCGTCATAGTCTCGCTCGAAGTCTCTTAGGAGCTTCTCCCGATCGTGTTCGTGAAACGAATCGACGATCTCATCGGCAATACGGACGAAGCCATAGAGGCTGTGGATCGCATCACGTATGTCCTCAGGGAGCATATCTGTAGCCGCGTAGAACGAGGTGCTGTACTCTTGGGTGATCGTCTTGCTTGTTTTGAACGAGCAGGATCGGTATAGCTTATATCTCTCATTAGTATTGGACATACTCTACTATATTTGTTGCTTGTTGCATACCGTTCAATCTCTAGGCTCGTTTGTGGAACCACCTAAACATTGCTTTAGACAACCAAAGATATGAATTTTTATTAGAACTACGTGAGTTTGAGATAAAATACACTCATAATAGTGTTTTGGATAGGGTTGTATGTATTCGTGTTGCTCCAGGGGTTTCGGCTTGTACCATTTCGTAATCGGTAAAGAGTGTTTGATTTTGATCTGTTTTGCCTGTTTAGGCTTTTTTGGAGGGCTGTTTTCGCAAAATCTGCAGGCGCTTTATGCAGAAGTTTCAGCTTAGCCATGAGCCCTGCAAGTGTAGAGGGACCATAGTAGATAACGCTTTTCTCTGCGTTGTTTTTTTAACTCTTTATCTACCAACTCTTTGGCAGTGACAGATTCTATTTCGGCATCAGACAGTCGGTTGTTGAATTTATTCTTTGCACCATACAGAGCATGGTAAGTCAGTGCTTGCATAATGGTAGCACGGTTGTCTTTGGCGTCGGTACGCGACTGGGTGAAGTGAGTTTTGAGAGCTTCCTGAGCCTCGTTTTCGGTTTGATGTTGAGTACCAAGTCTTCGTAAAGTTTTACGGCTGCCTCAAAGTCGTCTGCAAGGTCTTACTTGGCGAATACGCTTTGTGTCGCCTTGTTTTTAGTAGTATCGGAGTGGAGTATAAAGAAAATGCCCTAATGAGCTATGGCATTTCTCGAAATATCCGCTCCGCCTGTGCGCCTTGAGTTCTGTGTCTCTAAGCATTCGTTGAATGCTTACTGGCTTTGTTTCTAAGTTCTCCCTTTGAGAACTTGCAAGCTGTGAGCTCTGCCATAGTCCAGAAACAAAGCCGAACCATCTATTTTCTTCCTTTGGATTAGCTGATGAATATTAGGTTAGAATTGCGTGCTTTTGCATTATCGGCGAAGCCCTCGTTTACGTGGAGGTAGAGCCTGTTTTTGCTCCTTTCGTTCGGCAGAGAGCCTCTCTTTTAAGTCTTTGTGCGGAGCATAGAGACGGCTCATGTCTTTGACCTCGATGCCAGTCTCCTGAAGGTACTGCAAAGCCTCTCTTCCTGCATTGATGGCTATGATGATGCGGTCAGCCTCTGTAAAGCAGTGACGAATAGCCTTGAGTTGCTTGAGGTCTGCCGAGTCATCGTGGTATTGGCTTTCACTTCATCTGCCGGTATGTACGGCCAGTCGCAGCAGAGTAGGCAGAGCTAAGCTTGGCAAGGAGATCGCCATATCCTGACCGAAGGCCTCCTGTAAGGCTTTGTGACGCACTTCATCAGTGAGTTCTTGATAAGCCTGTTTACGCATACTGAACGTTATAATCGACGTCCAGCTTCGGTAAGCAAATGCCTTCGTATTCTGATAACCTGAAAGCGAATGGCAGAAAAGCCTTCGAGCGAATGATGGCAGGGGCAACGATGTTTCGCTCGGGCAGCGTGTTGTCTTTCGTGATTTGCAGAACGGTCTCTGCCTTGTTGTTGAGTTCCGTGCCGATATGCCCTCGCGCGTTGTCGTCTCCTTTGTTGAGGTGAAGCACGGTCTGAATGTGAATATTCTGTTCACTCGTCCATTGCATCAGGTCGCCCACCAACTTGGTAGCCTCCGTTGAGTTGTTGATGTCGAGCATCAAATCTCGAATGCCGTCAATGACGACCAGTCCCACGTTAGGCGTGTTGTAAATTGCGTAGCGGATGATTTCTCTGCGCTCGTTAGGGTCAGCAATGGCTCTAAGGTGGCTGAATCTCAAATATTTAGGTTCCCTATCAATCGGCAGTCCTGCTAATCGCAGAATGCGCTGCATCACGAGTTGGCAATGATAAGGGCTTTGTTCTGTGTCAAAGTAAAGAATAGTGCGTTTACTTTCAGGAAATGATGCTTTATATTCCAGCACCTGCCCATTGACAAGAGCTGCTGCAACGATGGCACTCACATTGAAAGTCTTCTTGGCTTTCGCCTTGCCTGTCGAGACACTAAAGTTGCCCAGCGTACCGATGATGGCTTCGCCTGCTTGCAGCACAACGGGCGGAAGTGCAAACTCATCGGTTACATGAATGAGAGACTTTCGCCAAATGTATTCATAATCAGTTGTATTCATCATCGTCCTCCTGTCTTTCGTCCTGCCAATTCCAACGCAAGTTCAGCATCAACAATAATCTTACGACCGACTTGTGTAATGGCACGATTGATTTTACCACTCTGCTTGATACGGTTAGCTGTAGGCAGGCTACACCCAAAGAGGCGTGCAATGCCAGCCAACCCGTACACATATCGCTTTTCTTCTTTGGAGGAAGAAGCCTTTGTTGATTCCCTGCTCGTGGATATATTACCGTGTTGTGCAAGGAAAAGTAATTCTTCACCAGTCATCTGCCAAACAGGCTTGTCCAGTAATTCGTTTATCGTCATAATTCAATTGTTTTGAAATGAATAACTTGCCCTTGCGCATAGGGCATTCAGTCAGGTCTGACGATGCAAAATTAGAGGGCTTTTGATGTTACTCCAAGAAATAGGGATATTGTGGGAAGTATAGGGAAATGCAAGGAAATCAGCGACTATCAAAAACGCTCAATATACATTCTAAAAGAGACTATTTCGGTCAAATACACGTTGTTTCTCAATCATCATTGATTGTTTAAGAGATTCCTTTTGGCTTCCTCTCACTGGGAAAATTATTTTTAGTAGCGTGAAAGTCCTATTTTTCTTCGTTTTATTCATTATAAGTTCATATCTTTGAAGACAATATCAAGATAAACAATCATCTAATGGGACAGAAGAAAGTAGCTTGTATTTTTTTGAAACATGGACGAGAACTGATGAATACACTGGGTCTGAAGGCACTAAGGTTGACATTGTTCAAGGAGTTAATAGCACTTTCAGAGTAGTACAAGCATAAAGACTAATATGAATGAAGCTATGAAGGGAATAATAATTTTCATATTTGCAGGACTGGTACTAGGGCTGTCCTTTGCTGCTTGTAATAAGGATATTGAGACAACTGAAGCAATTGCATTGACCAAAATGGTGCTTTTGGCGACATTGTGTAGAATGACTCCACAAAGGTTGGTGGTATAATGCATAACGCTAAATGGCTTCCTGAAACAATGATTTATTTCTAAAAACAATAATATGTTAAACAGTATAAGAAACTATTTATCAATGGAAAGTACTGGCGCTTTGATGGTGTCGGGCGAATGGGGTTGTGGTAAGACTTATCATATAGAGAAAGAAGTAATGCCTGCCTTGCAAGAGGAAGGATGGAACCCTGTGAAGGTGTCACTATTTGGTATTGAGTCGGTTAATGAAATACCACTTCGAATAGCAGATAATTACAAACGGCCAGAGAGCGATAAAGGTGAAAGAACAGAGAAGGGGAAAAAGAGATCGTGTCTATGTAATTGGAGAAAGGAGAAGGTTGCAGCCAAAGCGGCACAAATAGTTTCTAGTATATCATGGCTAGAAAGTTTTGTAGACGTGAAAGCGCTGGTTGGCAATAACAGTGGTTTGCTTTATAAACTCATTCCCACAGAAAAAACCGTTATCATTCTTGATGATATAGAACGCGTGATAGATATAATTGACGTTCATATTCTCTTGGGAACTATCAATGATTTGGTTGAACAGCGAGGCTATAAGGTGGTAGTGATAGCCAATAACTCTTATATGCAGCAAAAGAGTAAGGAAAAGCTTGTGTTCAAAGAAAAGGTAATCGAGAAAACCTTGGTATATGAACCTGATGTGGTGTCTATCTTTAAGGAACTATGTGGGAAGGACGATCCAATTACCGCATTCATGACGGCTCAAAAGGCGGTGGAGATAATTGATCCGAGTTATCCATCATATAAAGAAGATAAAGGTTTGCAGGTTGAACTGCATAACATCAGAATACTGAAATTCGCATTAGCCCATTTTAGCAAGATTTATGAGGTCTGCAATGCTTTCCTGAAGGATGAGAATAAAGATACTGCTGATAGCTTTCTCCTGTCTTTATGGGCTTGTACGGTAGGTGTTGCTATTGAATATAAAAAAGACCGTTTGACCTATAAAGATAGGTTGCAGTTTGCTCAATATGTTGAACTGTCATCAATTGACTGGGAGTTTGGTGACGATGACTGGAAAGCAGACGGATTGTTTGATGACACGCAAGAAGATGAGGAACAGGAAAAGCAGAAGGAAGAAAAACAACGCGAATATACAAACCGTCGTATTACGTACATCTTTAAGAAGTTGGTGAAAGTTCATAATTTCCCTGTCATTGTTTCACTGCAGATATTTGACTTTGTTACGGCAGGTATGTCATTGGATAAGGAAGGACTAAAAGCGGTGTGGGAAGGATATAAAAATCAAGTGCAAAGGAATAATATAAGCCCCGCATATGCACTATTGCAGAAGTTTATACATTCGCAATGGGATATGAGTAATGAAGAAATGGCGGATGCTGTGATGCAATTGGCGCAGTATGTGGAAGACGGGGAATTCTGTGATAATATGGCATACATTAATTCCGCTACATATCTTCAGCATTTCTATCCTCTTACCTCTTTTTCTAAGGAGGATGTGCAAAAGAAAATTCGCTGTGGCATAGACAAGATGTATAATAACAAAGAAACTTTGAGTCTTCTTGACAAGCAAAATCTAAATGTTGTTGAAACTGCAATCCCTACGGAAAGCCGTTGGGTAATTGAGTATGAACGTGAGAAGATGGATAAAATAACGAAAGCCAATTTGGATGCAGATATTAAAGAGGTCTTGCGCCAGTTTAACGAAGATCTGCCAACTTTAGCCAATAGACTGACTATTCAGTATGGAGATACCAAGACACCGGATTTCCTAAGTTATCCAATATTAAGTCATATTCCGATGGAGGATATAATTGATAAAGTGAATAAAATACAACCCAAAGAAGTGATGGCTCTCTATCATATATTGAACGGCCGTTTCTTGGAGTATATGGTAGACCACAAAGTATATGAAGCAGAATTGACGTTTGTGAGGAATCTGGAGCAGGCCTTGGCGCGGAAAAATAACAATAAAACAACCTATGCAGATATTCTGATTGAAGATCATCTGAAGGGTGTAATTAAGAAAATAAGAAGTAGAGAGTGATGGTGACAATAGCAGATTTTAAGAAATTTATAGATGGTTTATTTAAGCCAGAAAACAATAAGGCTGGGAAAGTAGATGCCCGTATTAAGGTACTACTTCCAACTGACAGTGATGAAATAATCCTGTATAAGGATTTTCAGAGGCTGGGTAAAGGCTTGCTGAGAGAGCAACTTCTGGATGGTGTGGATAACCAACGCTATATAGATATAGTGCAGATTATTCATAATTATCTTGGGTGGAATCAAAAAGCCATAAAGGGATTTAGTAATGCTTGCTGGAAAGACGTAATAGCTGCCTGCAGTGAGGAAATTCCCTTGCCGCAAACAGATTGTCTGAAAGAATATGACAAAGAACACAGACTTGTAGCAGCAGCGGCAAAGCGGTTGAGGAAGTTTGGTCTCAAAATAAAGATTGCAGGTTGCAGCTATGTGACAGGAAATGATGATATAGTTTTTGATACCTTGATCAAATGGATTCGCGAGGCAGGTGGAAGAAGGTTCTTGAAAATGCTGTTGTTGCAAATGGAATATTTGGAACCTGAAGGAAGATTCTTGACCGATAGGAATGGGAATATTCCCAATCCTAAGGATGTGATAATAGTAAAGCCATACAATTATCTTGTAAACTTGGCTCTAGCAAATATCAATGCAGACGGAGGTAGTAATAGCGAGGCAGCGAAGGCATTTGAAAAGGCTATAAGCCTGGCAACTGACTACTGTCTTCTTAAATATCCTGTTCAGAACTTCGGAAACGTATGGGAGGATTTATTCCACAGAGATAGAGACACGGTGGAGTTTTTTAGGGATTTGATATATAAAGAGAGCATCTTTGGACTGACGCAACATTCTGTTTGGTTTACCAAAATGTTCTGTGAGCGTGTACTTATGTATATGCGCGATACTGGAAGGGTGTTGGAGTGCGGATACTCATTTGATGAATATGAGCGATTGATGAACTATATCCTTTCTGCTGCGGATGCATTTAAATGTGTGGAGCTAAGAAAAGACAAATTTAATAAACTGGGGATCAAGGCTATTGAACAATTGATCGATCATGTGGCAACAGGTGATGACGTATTAAACAAAGGATTCAGAACGCCATTGGATGAAGAAAAAGTGAACACTGCCAACAAACCACTGATTAAAGCAAATGGTAAGATATATGCCTTGCCAGCTACAATAGGTTCATGGGGGTGGTTTGAGGCTCTGATGACGGTTGTACGCAATCAAGAAAAAGAGGACAACCAGAAAGACATAGATAAGGAAGTCGGAAAGTTGATTGAGGATTATATCAAGGAGAGACTTGATGAAAAAGGCATAACGCATTGCAGTGGCACTTATTCTTCACCAGAAAAAGGAGAAGCAGATCTTGTGGTTGAGGGCACAAAAGGTATCATGCTTTTTGAGATGAAGAAGAAAAGCCTGACTAGAAAGGCAAAGTCTGGAAATGAGTTTAAGATTGTAGCAGATCTACTGGGAAGCCTTATAGATTCACAGGCCCAATGTTTTAGGACTTCGCATCTTATGATTAAAGATGGTTATGTGGATCTGGATGATGGAAACGGGAATGTGACAAGGATAGAGAAACAGGGTAGAACGGCTGAGTGCATCTCGGTATGTCTAGGTTCTTTTGGTCCACTCCAAGACAGAATGCTTATCAAGAGCATTATGAAGGAAATGTGTAATAATCTGTTGACTGCTGAGTATGAGGGCACTGATAAACAAACCATTAAGGATGTTAAGAAGTTCAACAAGGACATGCAGAAATGGATGCCTTTCTTAAACGAAGAGAGAACCAACGGTGATTCTAAAAGGAATCCTTTCTTCAATAGTTGGTTCTTAGATTTTGAACAATTAATGCTAATTGTGAAGGAATCAAATTCAAACGACGAACTTCATGCTCGACTGATAGAGACTAAGTACGTAACCACGGGGTCATATAATTTCTATAGAGAGCGTAGAATGGTAAGGATGATAAATGGTAGTAAAGGCTAACATTATGGAGAAGATGGAATTACAGAAGCAGGTATTGTTGTCTTATAGCGTGGTCTATTCAGACCGACACGATAAGATAGAAGACTTGTTGGCTAATGTTCCATCAAACACTGCCATAGAATTTATTTCATATAATCTATCAAAGAAGGTGAATCAGTTTATTGGTGAGCATGACTTCGATATTTGGGCACCATGGATAATGAAAATGCGAAATGATGTAAAGAATCCTGTTGGTCAGTATGCTCAACAATATAACCTTGGGAACTATGCCCTTATAGATAAATATGCTATGCTTCTGCTTATTAGCAGACTTTTGACTTGTTATAATGGGAGAAATGAAGAATTGACAGAGGATAACTTGTCGAACCTGTTCTTGGCATATATGCTCTGTTGCGATGAACGTCTGGCAATGAATGAGAAGCTGCCTAACAACAATATGAAGGCAGAAGAGTTTGTAGAGTCTTATATGCCAGATTGCTTGAAGAGTAATAATATTGAAGCACCAAGAGATTATAGGCTGTTAATGATAAAGTGCTATATGCTCTTGATAGAATTCCCAAAGTTTAACACTCGGTTTGCACAATATGTTGATGAATTCTGCAAGGAAAGGGATATACCCAGTACCAAGTATTATTTAGATAAAATCTTCTTGACTTTTCTGGAAATGGGAGAAAAGGATTTCTCCAATTGCAAAATGGCCATTGGTGAGAATCTTAAGGATACTTGTCGTTTCTATGATTCGTTGACATTAAATCCATCGCATTATAAACATGATATGGATTTTCTGATGATGAAGGAAAAGCCTCTAATTAAGACGGGGCCTAATATCTACAACTTCATGTTTATGAAAATGTTTCTGGATAAAGCATATACAGGACTTCTTTTTGATATGAAGGACGCTTTAGTTAAGAGGGGAGTGTTGGATCGCACAATGGGTTATGCTAATCTTCGGTCGTTTTTAGGTGAGGAGTTCTCGGAACGCTTCTTCTTTTACTCCTTGATGAAAAGATGTTTTGGTTTGAATTATGTGAGTTATAGTGGAGAAGGACTGGAAAAGGCTCTGGGAAAGGGAATGCCAGACTATTATCTGAGACGTCGAAATAGGATCTTCGTATTTGAATGTAAGGATGTTCAGATGGCTGCAAAAAAGAAATTAAGCGGTGATTATGAGACGATAAAGAAAGCAATTTTTGAGAAGTATGTCGCAAATTCCAAGGGGCATGCGAAAGGGATTGGGCAGTTGGCAAATGTGATTGTCGAAAAGTTACCAAGTATATTGAACGAAGTTGATAAGTGGGCCTCCAATGGTGTGAAATTTATCTACCCCGTGATAGTGTACTTCGATGATTGTTTTGATGTAGAAGGCCCGAGCTATTTGCTAAATAAAGAGTTTCAAAGAATCATTAGTGAAAAGAAAGTTACAGCAGATTACGAAGTGAAGGATGTAGTGATGGTGAATATTGAGCAGTTGATGAGACTAGAAAATTTCTTTGCTGCTGAGAAGTTGGATTTGGCTTATCTAATAAATAGCTATATTGAGTATAAGGAAGAGTTTGAGTTAAATCAAGTATTTCCTTTCAATAAATACATATTTCAAGAAGCGAGAAAGGTTGGGTATGAGTTGAAAAAGACACGTTGGTTTGATGAAGTTTTTGAGAATTTGGAGATGTTGAATAGGAAAAGGCTGGATGAGTGAGACTTGCTCAAAGAAAGAATATGGTCTACCACTCTTTTTTACAATTTAAGCTATATTTGTGACTAGTCAAATAGAAAACACTCAATCTTACTTTTTCTGGGTGTAATAAAGGGTGTAAATCACGTAACTTGTTGATTTACACCCTTATTTGCGGAGAGAGAGGTTTGTGAACCAAACTCTCGTATCTCGTTGTATATAAACTTTCTATATGTTTTGACAAATCATCAGTGTAGCATTTTTGTAGCAGTATTCTGACCGCTTAATGACTACCATTCTGACTACCTATTGAAAGCTCAACCGCTCTCTTTTCTTGGGTACAAAGGTATATAAAATTGTACTGACCTCCAAATCTTTGTACCATAAATATTTAGAGATTTTACTGCTACACATTCCAGTGCAAGGTGCAAGCCCTTATATATAAGGGGTCTTGCACCTTGCACTGGAGGACTTGTGTGTGACAGCCTGATATTGGTGATCTTTTATAGCTTTATCACTATAAAAGGTAAATTATGTTATTATTTATTTCTATATAAGTTTACTATATTTATCTTATGAGTGATATAGAAACCCTTTGCATCCGTCACCAAACAAAAAATTGCATCTGGTGCATGACGACTTGCAGAGGGTACATAAACTTGCGTGTGACGGGTTGCTCGTGCCAAGATGTTTCTATAACTTTATGTTTATGAAAGAGTTACTGGAATTTCTTCGAAATGAGAGATTGAACAAACATCTAAAACAGGCGTATCTAGCTGAGAGATTGGGAGTTGATGAAAGCACAATATCCCGATGGGAGTCTGGTCAGATTACAATGGATTTTCTCCAAATAGTAAACTATGCGACTGTTTTGGAGATAAATGTTTATGAGATGTTTGCATATCTCGCAAGCAATGGACAAGATCTTCCCAGACCTATTGCAGAAGTACACGTTGAGGTGTATACAAAAGAAGCCTACAACTCTCTTATGCAATACCTTGCAAATTCTGGGATGGATATAACAATTAAAAGCACCAAGTTGAAAAGATGGAAATAATCGCAGTAGAAAGCCAAGCCTATCAAGAACTGATAGACAAGCTCAATCGTATTGAGC